>Ga0209624_10000581_pt1 | contig 32215 bp, 33 predicted proteins | sample JacPinW_OM2H0_O1_FD_188565 | JGI IMG/M metagenome (GOLD analysis project Ga0209624, IMG submission 188565) | Forest soil microbial communities from Algoma, Ontario, Canada - Jack Pine, Ontario site 1_JW_OM2H0_O1 (SPAdes) (version 2) | ecosystem: Environmental > Terrestrial > Soil > Boreal...
CGCAGACGTATGCCGTCGGAGCGCAGTTTGGAGTGGTGCTGGTTCCACCAGATGAAGTTCAGGGAAATGCCGGCGAAGGATCCCAGGCAAATGCCGTGGAAGTCGCGACGTTCCGTAGCGACATCGGGTACTCGGATGGGCGGCATCCGGACGAAGTGCGGTTCAGCCGTGATCCGCGAGAAGACGTGGGCCGCCGCGACTTCACCATCAACGGGATGCTGCTGGATCCTGCAACCGGCGAAGTTCTCGACTTCGTGGGTGGACAGGATGACTTAGCTGCCGGGATTATTCGAACGATCGGCCATCCGGAAAAGCGTTTTGCCGAGGACAAGCTGCGCATGATGCGAGCGGTACGGTTCGCTGCACGATTTGAATACCGTGTCGACGCCGCGACGTTTGAGGCGATACAGAGGTTGGCTCATCAGATCGACGTTGTGTCTCGCGAACGCGTCCGCGACGAACTGACTCGGATGTTGACGGAAGGGCATGCACGCAGGGCGTTTCGCATGCTCGACGAAAGCGGCCTGCTCCGGGAAGTCTTGCCGGAGATTTCCGCTATGAAGGGTGTGGCGCAGCCCGAGGAATTTCATCCTGAGGGCGATGTTTTCGTTCATACGCTGCTGCTGCTGGAAAATCTGCCGAGTTCTTGCCCGCTCACGTTGGCGTGGGGAGCGTTACTGCATGACGTTGGGAAGCCGGCGACCTTTCGCGTGGCACCCGATCGAATTCGGTTTGACGGACACGTCGAAGTGGGTGTCAAAATCGCGGAGGAGATTTGCCGCCGGATGCGTTTCTCGAATGAAGATACGGAGCAGATTCTCGCGCTCGTCGACAATCACATGCGTTTCGGCCATGCCACACGGATGAAGGAGTCAACGCTCAAGAGATTTCTGCGGCTCCGGGGATTCGACGAGCATCTCGCACTGCACCGTGCGGACTGCCTGGCCAGCCATCGAAACCTGGCGACCTACGAATTCGTTCAACAGAAACTTGCTGAGATTCCCCCTGAGAGAATTCGTCCCCGGCCCCTCGTGACGGGAGATGATCTGATCGAAGCAGGCCATATTCCGGGGCCGAGATTCCGCGAGATTCTGAATGCGGTGGAAGACGCCCAACTCGAAGGGCGATTGCCTTCGCGCGACGCCGCGCTGGAGTTCGTGCGCCGTGAATTTCCTCGCTGAAGTCTTCCGCAGGATACTCATCGACGATGTTAAAATTGAAGTTCTTCCCGCACGTCCCATGCGTATCAACTAATAGGGAGCAACACTTGCAACTGGCTGGATCGGAATTAGAAAAAATTGTGGCGCAATCGTTGTGGCAGGCGCCCCCGGCGCAAGCTCCGTTAATGGCTTGGCCTGTAGTTTGCGGGTCGGCGGTGGCAGAACGGACGCAAGCCCTGAACTTTGATGATGGAGTCTTGCGGGTGGAAGTCCCGGATATGGGATGGAGATCCGAACTCCAGATACTGGCTCCGCGTTATCTCGCTGCGATCAACCGGTACACTGTCGGGATTGTGCGCCGGATCGAGTTTGTGGTGTGTCCGCAAGTACCCGTCGCGAAAAGCGGCCTCTGAATCGTTCCTCGATGAAAGTCATTGAAAAAGACGTCGCCTACGTCGCCGAACTGGCCAACCTGGATCTGACCAGTGAGGAGAAAAGCGGAATGCTGCGCGACCTGAATTCGATCTTGGACTATATCGATCGCCTCAATGAACTCGACACATCTAAAGTGCCGCCGATGGCGCAGGTTTCTGACAAGTACGGAGTCGATCAGTCGAAGCAGGGGAGTGACCGGTTCGCCTACGCGAGCCGGGAAGACGTCTTGGAGGGGCTGCGAAAGTCATTGCCCCATGACGAGGCTCTCGCGGATGCTCCCGATGCCGATGAAGATTTCTTCCGAGTGCCGAAAGTGATCGAACGATAGTCGCCACTTTGGCGAACGTCTGCGAATGGATCTGACCTCACTCACAATCGACGACGCCCGTGCCGCTGTTCAGGAACGCAAGACCACTGCGCTTGCCCTAGCCGAAGACCACTACGCGCGCATACAGAAAGAGGATGGTCAGATCGGCGCGTTCCTGACGTTGTCGAAAGAACGCGCGCTGGAGCAGGCGGATCGTATCGATCGCATGGCTGCCGAGGGCAAACCGTTGCCGCCGCTGGGCGGAGTTCCAGTCGGTATCAAGGACGTGATGAGCACGCGCGGTGTGCGGACGACCGCCGGATCGAAGATTCTCGAAAAATATATTCCGCCTTATGACTGCACCGCGGTGGCCCGACTTGAAGCTGCAGGTGCCGTGGTATTGGGCAAAATGAATTGCGACGAGTTTGCGATGGGCTCGTCGAATGAGAATTCTGCATACCATCCCGTGCGCAATCCGCGAGACTTGAGCCGCGTGCCGGGAGGATCGTCGGGTGGTTCAGCAGCGGCCGTAGCAGCCGACATGGCGGTAGTCGCTTTGGGATCTGATACAGGCGGATCGATCCGGCAGCCTGCGTCTTTCTGCGGAGTGGTGGGCCTAATGCCGACCTATGGACGTGTGTCTCGTTACGGCCTGATAGCGTTTGCGTCGTCGCTCGATCACATCGGTCCGCTTGCGAAAACGGTGAGAGACGCCGCCATTGTGTTGCGCACGATTGCGGGGCGCGATCCGATGGATTCCACCTCTGCGGAAGTTCCGGTTCCGGACTACGTGGCGGAACTTGAAAAGCCCGTGCGCGGCATGAAACTTGGTGTTGCGAAAGAGTATTTCGGGGAAGGGCTGGATGAAGAAGTTCGACAGGCAGTGGAGTCGGCGATCGAAAAGTTAAAAGCGCTGGGCTGCGAGATTGTTCCTGTTTCTCTTCCTCATACGCCGTATGCGATTCCTACGTATTACCTGATTGCGACAGCCGAGGCTTCATCAAATCTTGCGCGCTATGACGGTGTGCGCTACGGCCATCGGGCAAAGGGAGTGAAGACACTGTCGGAAATGTACCGGCGCAGCCGCGATGAAGGCTTCGGTCCTGAAGTGAAGCGACGAATTATACTTGGCACCTATGCGCTGAGCGCCGGCTATTACGATGCCTATTATTTGAAAGCCCAGAAAGTGCGGACTCTATTAACCCGGGATTTCGAGCAAGCATTTCAGAAAGTGGACGCCATCGTGACGCCCACCAGCCCGACAGCAGCGTTCCGGCTCGGCGAAAAGTCGAATAATCCGCTGGCCATGTATTTGGCCGACATCTACACGGTGACCGCGGATTTGGCAGGGATCCCCGGGATTTCGATTCCCTGCGGAAAGACTAAGGATAAGCTGCCGATTGGACTGCAGATTTTGGGCAAGCATTTTGACGAGGCGACGATTCTGCGCGTCGCCAACGCCTACGAAAGAGCGAGTTAGCAAAGAGCAAATCTCAATCGACTGGCTGGTAGTAACTTTCTCCTGCGCACGCTCGGCACAAAATCATTCCTTCTTGCCGAGTTTCCCTGCGGAAGTTGATGCCTTCGCCGCAACGCTCGCAAACGATTCGCTCGCCCTTGTAGCCCGGAAATTCCTCTGGCGGAAGATCGACTTTTACCCACTGGGTAGTAAACAGATCGTCGTCGGACATTTCGCGATAGGCGAGCATCTGCTGCTGGTTCTTGTTTTCGATTTCGGGATGCATTTCACGCGCGCGGGCCTTAGAGGATTCCTTCGCGGCAACGCGGATCGCCTTGCCTGCAGCTACGTCGACGAATGTGGCGGCCATCTTGCCCCAATCGCGGAATTTCAGAGCGCGCTTGCCGAGCCGGCAGCCGGTCACCACACCGACCGCGTCCGTCGCGCATCGGTCAATTTCCACAAATGTGACGAGACGCTTTCGATCTTTCCCCTGAGGATCGTCGATTTGCAGCTTTTGCAGGCCCAGCATAGCGAGGCGCACGCCAAGAATCTGGCCGGCACAGAGGTGTCCGTGGGCTTGTTCGGCGTCGCGGAGGTATTCGTCGAAGGATTTCACGAAAAAGGCAGCTCTCAGTTCTCAGCCGTCAGCGTTCAGCTTAACACCCGGCACGACAGGCTCTCATAATTGAGCCACAGCTCATTTTCTGCGCCAGCGAACGCCATCTTTTGTGATCTCCACAAGTATTCCGGCGTCAGCGAGTTCGGCGCGAACGGAGTCCGATTTCTTGAAATCCCGGGCAGTGCGAGCCGCCTTCATTTCGGCAATCTTGGCTTCGATATCGCCATCGGAAAGTTGACCCGAGCGAATAGCTTCCCGCAGTTCGTTGCTGATATCTTTCTCGCGGCCCTCAGCGATCGCCCAGTCGAGAACCCGCTTCATCTTCGGAACGTCATCGTCTTCGAGGACGGCAAAGACTTCGTCGAACTTTGTCAACGCCTCGAGCAGCGGCGGAACGTCATCCTTCTTCACTCCGCCAGTGTCGAATGCAGTGTTGGCACGACGTACCATTTCGAAGATCGCCGCCTGTGCTTGTGCGGTGTTCAGATCATCGTCCAGAGCTTCCCGCATTCGCATGACTGTCTCGGCAGCAAGAGTCTGCATTTCCGGAGTCGAACCGTCCGGGAAGTTTCCCGCACTCAGGCGAAGGCGAAAATTCCGCAGACGTTCTACAGAAACCGCGGCCTGGGTCAATCCATCGAAGGTAAAGTTAAGCTGATTGCGATACGGAACAGAGGTCAGCAGATAGCGGATTGAAGAGGGCTTGTGTCCCTTGAGAACGAGATCGCGAAGGGTGAAGAAATTCCCGAGACTCTTCGACATCTTCTCGCCTTCAACCAAGAGGAAGCGAGCATGAAACCAGAAATGCGCGAACGGCTTACCCGTCAGGGATTCCGACTGGGCAATTTCGTTCTCGTGATGCGGAAATACGAGATCTTCTCCGCCCGCGTGCAGATCGAAACTTTCCCCGAGTTCCGCCATTGACATGACGGAGCACTCGAGGTGCCAGCCGGGGCGTCCTTTGCCGATCTTCGTGTCCCACGATGCTTCGCCGGGCTTTGGAGCTTTCCATAGAGCAAAATCGCGCGCGCTGTCTTTGTCGTATTCGTCCACGTCCACGCGAGCTCCGTCGAGCATGCCGCTGAAATCTCGCTTCGAGAGCTTGCCGTATTCGGGAAACTTGGCGATACGGAAGTAATACGATCCGTCGTCGGTGCGATACGCGATTCCCTTGTCCACCAACTTCGTAACGAATTCGGCCATGGCGGGAATGTGTTCAGTCGCGCGCACAAGCAACGGCTGTTCAATTCCAATCATCGCGGAGTCTTCTAGAAATGCCTTCTCGTACTTGGAGGTGTACTGCTGCACGCTGACGCCGTCGCGCGCGGAGTTGCGAATGATTTTGTCGTCGACATCGGTAATGTTCATGACGTGCCGGACGGTGTATCCACTCTGCAGTAAGTATCGTCGCAGAAGATCGACAGCGACGAAGGTACGAAAATTGCCGATGTGTCCGTAGTCGTAGACGGTCGGCCCGCAAGCGTACATGCGGACTTCCGAGTCGCGAAGAGGCCGAAATTCCTCGACCTTGGCAGACATTGTGTTGTACAGGCGAAGGGCCATAGTGGGTTGGAGCGCCTTGAGACGAACCTAAGATTCTAGGGTGCAGTGAAAAGCGGGTCAAATCGGATCCGTAACGCAAGTCAAGCGACGGGGTTGCGAGCCGGGGGCAAAGCGTGTGTATGTTCGCGCAGGCGCTGCTGTACGAGAATGACATAGTGCAGCGCCGACACGATGGTAAAGATAAAGGTTGCACGCAGGAAGATGGTGCGAGCGATCCAAATCCAACGCAGAGGGCGAATCTCAAGCAAGAGAACGAAGAACACAGCAGCGATCTGGGAAAAAGTGTTGGCCTTGCCGAAGATACTGGGACTGAAATTCCGCAGGCCGGCGATAGCGAACAACACGGCGCTGGCGGCGAGAATGGAAATGTCGCGGCTGAACACGAGCACCGTAAACTTCCACGGGATCTTGTGCAGTATTGAGAGAATAAGAAACATCGTGCTCAGCAAAAGCTTGTCGGCGATTGGATCCAGATACTGGCCGAGCAGAGTCTGTTGATGGAGTGTGCGTGCGAGCAAGCCGTCCAACCCATCGCTGAAGCCCGCTATAACAAAGACCACCAGTGCCCAGAGATAACGACCGTCCACCAGATGGATGACGATGAACGGAACAAAAATCATCCGTAGTAACGTGAGTTGGTTGGGGGCAGTAAAAATCTGCGAGAGCTTCAAGCACGCTCCTTTGAAGCATGCGGCGTGGTCGAGGCTACGCTTGGCGCCGTTGCCGCGTGGGCCTGGGGCGCGAGTACCGTGGCAGGCTCCAATCCCGTTTTCGTCAAGAAGCGTTGCGAGAGGGAAGGCAGGCTTCCATCCGACAGGTCGAGTTCAAGGCGCTCGATCCGATGCATTGGGAAAAAAACGACCGCAGGCGTGAACGGCTCGCCATCCCGAACCATTACCGTGAGATCTTCAAAAGAGGCCAGTTCCGCACCGCTTAGGCTCAGGCCTTCGGCGGCTAACGCCAGAATCATGCCCCAGAATTTTTCCCGCGGATTGCATAGCGTGGCGATTACAAGCGCGCCCGGCATGAATGGTTCACTCAGGCTACTGCGATCCTGCGGCGCTTCGCCGAGCACGGTCTTCCCCATGGGAAGATTGTCGCCGGGAGACGCTTGCATTGCAAATCCAACTACGACTCGGGAAACCACATCCCATTCGCTTCGAGCCCGGGGCCTTGGGTACGGCTGCGGACTCCGGTATGCTGTGCGGACATGCAATCTGGGCACGAGTCTCCCGTTATTGAATTCCACGACGTTTCCTACCGCGTGGATGGCACGCAGGTTCTCGCCGATCTGAGCTTGCAAGTCGCGAGCGGAGAGACGCTCGTGCTGTTGGGACGCAGCGGTTCTGGAAAAACGACAACACTCAAGCTAATCAACCGCCTCGTCTCACCGACGTCGGGGGAAATTCTCGTCAATGGAGTTCCGAACGGGCAAGGCGACATCATCCGCTTGCGGCGGGGCATCGGCTATGTGATCCAGGACGCAGGTCTATTTCCGCATTTCACAGTTGAGCGGAATATCGGGCTCGTTCCACGGATTGAGAGCTGGCCGGCGAGGAAGATTCGAGCTCGCGCGCAAGAGCTTATGCAATTGGTGGGGCTGCCTCCGGAGATGGCTTCCCGCTATCCGCATCAGTTGTCGGGAGGGCAGCGGCAGCGCGTGGGAGTTGCCCGTGCGCTGGCGGCCGATCCGGCGATTCTTCTGATGGACGAACCCTTTGCTGCGCTCGATCCGCTCACTCGCGATGAACTGCAACGGGAATTTCTTCTGCTGCAGCAACGGCTGCATAAAACGGTGGTTTTCGTGACGCACGATCTGCGAGAAGCTTTGCGGCTTGGGTCACGCATCGCTTTGATGGAGGCCGGAAAGCTGGTGACTGTCTTGTCGCCGAAGGAGTTCCTGAAATCGAAGGATCGTTGGGCCGAGGCCTATGTTCGAGCTTTCGGAGATGGATTAGAGTCAGCGGCAGATCGAGGATCGTCATGAACGTCATTCGATTCATAATGCAGAACCATGCCCAAGTCCTGGAACTCACTTTGGAGCATCTGTGGCTGGTTGGCGTGTCGACGGCATTTGCGATGCTCATCGGCATTCCGCTGGGAGTCGTGATTTCTCATCGTCCCCGATTGAATAAGCCAGTGTTGGCAGGCGCGAACATCATTCAAACGATCCCGAGCCTGGCGCTGTTTGGATTTTTGTTGCCTGTACCCTGGCTTGGTGAACGTTCTGACCGGTTAGCAATTCTGGCTCTCACGCTGTACGCGCTGTTGCCGATTATTCGAAATACACACACAGGAATCTGCGGGGTGGATCCTGCTGTAGTAGAAGCCGGACGCGGTATGGGACTCACTGAGTCCCAGCTTCTATTTCAAGTGGAACTGCCGCTGGCAGTGAGTGTGATCCTCTCAGGAGTGCGAGTAGCGGTCGTCATTTCGGTTGGCCTTGCAACGATCGCGGCGGCTATCGGAGCCGGTGGACTGGGGGAATTCATCTTTCGCGGACTGGCGATGGTCGACGATCGTGTCATTCTTGCTGGGGCCATTCCGGCTGCAATTCTGGCGCTCGCAGCCGATCTTGGAGTGGGTTGGCTCGAGAGGCGATTGCGGCCCCGATGACCTGTCTTCGCTCAAGTCTCTGCCTTGCACTCCTAGCCGGGATCACTCTGTCAGCGTGCGCTCCTTCTCATTCCGATCGAATCGTGGTGGGATCCAAAAATTTCACCGAGTCATTTGTTTTGGGCGAACTCATCGCGCAGCAGATCGAAGCTCATACTCACCTGAAGGTGGAGCGGCGCTTTTATTTAGCGGGCACCTACATTTGCCAGCAAGCGATTCTCGCCGGGCGGATCGATGTCTATCCCGAATATACGGGCACGGCTCTCACGGCGATCCTCAAACAACAAGCTACGAATGACAACGCGGATGTATACCAACGCGTGAAGAGCGAATACGAACAGCGGTTTGGGCTGACGCTTGGCCCACCTTTCGGTTTCAACGACACTTTTGCGATGGAGATCCGAGGCGAGGACGCTCGACGGCTGAACATCCGAACCCTGTCACAGGCAGCAAGGTTTACGCCTCAATGGCACGCAGGATTTGGTTACGAGTTTATGGAGCGTCCTGATGGATATCGTGGTTTGGCAGCCATCTACGGGCTGCGTTTCGCGGAACAGCCGCGCATCATGGATTTGGGCTTGCTGGCGCGCGCATTGAAAGACCATCAAATTGATTTTGCCGCGGGCAATGCGACGGATGGGCTCATTCCGGCAATGGACTTCTTTGTTCTTACGGATGACAAGCATTATTTTCCGCCGTATGAGGCCGTCCCTGTGATTCGGGAGCAAACCGTGCAACAACATCCGGAGGTTGCTCGGACTCTGGCGGACCTGGCCGACAAGATTTCAGACGCTGAGATGCAGCAACTGAATTACGCCGTCGATGGTCAGCATCGGGACACGCAAGATGTGGTTCGGGAATTCCTGAAACAAAAACATCTTGTGCCGTGACGTGAGTGAAATCCAATTCGACTTCAGATCGAGAGTGTTCCTTTCAGCACCAGAACGGCTTTGCCCTTCAGAACGACTCTACTGCCTGCTATTTCACACCACAGTTCTCCGCCACGATCGGATAGCTGGCGGGCGCGTAGATGAGGCTTACTCATGCGTTTCGCCCAGTACGGCGCGAGTGCGCAATGCGCGGAACCGGTTACGGGATCTTCGGGCACGCCGTAGCTGGGCGCGAAATAACGCGATACAAAATCGGAATCCTCTCCGGGCGCGGTCACCGTCACAGCGTAGGGATGAAGTTGTTCGAGCAACGCGAAATCGGGACGGATGTCTCGAACCTCATATGATGTGCCCAATACCGCGACCAAAATATCATTCACTTCCCATAATTCCAACGGTGGTTTCTGCAGACCCAGAGCCGCGATGAGGCCAGCGGGTGCTTGCTCCCGGCGCTTTGCGAAGAGTGCGGGGAAATCCATGGAAAGGCCGTCTTCGTCCTTCCGAACTGTCAATTCCCCCGCGAAGCGAGTCCGAAATCTCAGGGTCTTGAGTTCGGTATGAACAGCGCTGAACAGAATATGGGCCGATGCCAGGGTCGCGTGGCCGCATAACCGTATCTCACAACGAGGAGTAAACCAGCGCAATTCATAATGCCCGTTCTTCTCCACAAGAAAAGCCGTCGCAGAAACATTATTTTCGGCAGCGACTTTGCGCAGCGACTCGTCATCTAACCACGAGTTCAAGCGACATACGACAGCGGGGTTGCCGCTGAACGCGTTGTCAGTAAATGCGTCGACATGAAAAATGGGAATCTGCATCTTCTTGATTTTAATTGCTTAAGGATAGCCGAAAGGTGGGGGTACAAAGTCCATTTGCGGAGGTTGCGAGGTGGTGGTAGTCTTTGTCACCCTCGCCGTCAGGGCGGCAAATAAGCCGTCCAGCGCGGGCTACGGAAGGCCCCGTTCGAGCGCACCCCGCACGTCCCACATTTGGTCGTGAGTTGAGATGCCGTTTCGTCCATTCGATGCACAGGAGGCTGAATGCCCACTGCTCAAAAAGACGTTGCTATCGAGCACTCGTTGTTAGAGCGGGTCTCCGACGCGCGCCGTAGGAGTGACGCTCTTTTCGACGTCACAAGGACCGACGCGATGTATGACCGCCCGATTCCAGAGCGGCATCGCATCATCTTTTATGTTGGACATCTCGAAGCTTTCGACTGGAATCTGCTGCACGAAAATGTTTTCGGTCTGAAAAGCTTTCATCCGGAATTCGATCGACTTTTTGCTTTCGGTATCGACCCGGTCGGTGGGGGATTGCCTACTGACCAACCCGCTGACTGGCCTTCGCTGGAAATGGTGCGGGACTATGTACGTACGATCCGAGTTGCTCTCGACGAGAAATTGTCCGCGGCAAGTTTTGAGCCTCGTGAGTATACGCGGGATGGCTTCCCGCTCGAAACGCTGCTCAACGTTGCCATCGAGCACCGGTTGATGCATGTCGAAACGTTGGCGTACATGTTTCATCAGTTGCCGGTGGACCGCAAGATTCCGCAATCCAACGCTCTTCTTCCTGCTGCTTCTCCTGTCCTTCACCAAATGATTGCTATTCCCGCAGGAACCGCGACTCTTGGCCTCTCTCCGGATTCCGGAATATTTGGCTGGGATAACGAGTTCGAGGCTTTTTCTACGAGCGTTCCTTCCTTTGAAATCGATAGGTACATGGTAACCAACCGGCAGTTCGTCGAGTTCACGATGGCCGGTGGCTATGAGAACCGGACGCTCTGGAGTGATGACGACTGGAAATGGAGAGACGACAAGAAAATCTTCCACCCTGTGTTCTGGCGGAAAGCGAATGAGGGTTGGCTCTACCGCACGATGTTTGAGGAGATTCCGCTTCCCATGGATTGGCCGGTTTATGTGAGCCATGCGGAAGCTGCTGCCTACGCTCGATGGGTCGGTAAGACACTTCCTTCGGAAGAGCAATGGCACCGGGCGGCCTACGGAAGACCTGACGGTGGCGAAAATCAGTATCCACGGAGTGGAGAAGCCCCGGGGCACGACCTCGGCAATTTTGATTTTCAGCGTTGGGATCCTGCGCCGGTGAACGCTTATCCCCATGGCCGGAGCGCTTTTGGTGTTGAGGGCATGTTGGGAAACGCTTGGGAATGGACGACAACCGTTTTCGGACCCCTCCCCGGATTTGAGCCGTTTCCGTTTTATCGGGGTTACTCCGCTGATTTTTTTGATGGCAAACACTTCGTCATGAAAGGCGGCTCTGCACGAACTGCCGCATGCATGCTGCGGCCTTCGTTCCGCAATTGGTTTCAAGCGCACTACCAGTACGTGTACGCGGGCTTTCGCTGTGTGAATCCCAGATAGAGGAGTGAGCGATGCTTGTTCATGCGATTCCAGCCAACGTTTCTTATGAATTCGCAGCCGATGTTCGCGACGGACTTACGCGGATTGGCCAGAAGGAACTTCCGTCGAAGTATCTTTACGACGACGTAGGATCGGCCCTGTTCGAGGTCATCAGCCATTTACCTGAGTACGGACTGACGCGGGCGGATGAGCGGTTGTTGCGGCGTCATGCATCTGAAATCGTCGACCGCGTTGCCGGGCCGGTTGCGGTCGCGGAGCTCGGTAGCGGGAGCGGTCGCAAAACGCGCTATTTGCTGGAAGCATTTTGCCGGAGACAGCGGACCTCATATTACCCCGTGGAAATTTCACACTCTGCGCTTGTGATGTGCGAACGGGAACTCAGCGACATTGACGCGATCAGCATCGTTGGTTTCGAGCGGGAATACCTCGACGGATTGCTGGAAGTGGCCGCTTATCGCAAGCCGGGCCAGCATCTCTGCGTCCTTTTTCTGGGGAGCACCATTGGAAATTTCGATCGCCAAGCTGGAATGAAGTTCCTGTCGGATGTTCGCGCCATTCTGAAGACCGACGACGCGCTCCTACTGGGCACAGACCTGGAAAAGCCCAGCATGCAGTTGATTCGCGCCTATGACGACGAACTCGGTGTCACGGCCGCCTTCAATCTGAATCTGCTGTCGCGTGTGAATCGCGAGCTTGGAGCTGATTTTGATCTGAGTCAATTCGAGCATGTCGCGAAGATCAATCCCGAAGCACGCAGCGTCGAGATGCACCTTGAATCGAAGCGGCGTCAGACCGTGAGCATTCCAGCGTCAGAGATCGCTGTGGAATTCAAGGAGGGAGAAACCATCTGGACGGAGAGCAGTCACAAATACTCCCCGGATGAGATCTTTCAAACGGCTCAAAGAGCCGGATTCCGTTGTGAAGTCCAATGGATCGATGAACTGTGGCCCTTCGCGGAGAATCTGCTCATCGCCGAGTGATAGCGGTTCATTTGAAAAAGAAGGTTGGCCTCAATAAGATTACGACCTCCGCCATGCGCGCAGGTTAATGGCGCTAACCACCATGCAAAAAATATTGGCGGGAATGAATCCAAGCTGTTCTGTACGTAAACCGATTACGCACATGATTACGCTATTCACTCCAGCTAATGCCCAACCTTCCCAACATCGCCGGCCCACTAAAATGGTGGAAGCAACGGTCAACACACAAGAAAGATAATCAAGGCGAAACACGAATGAAAGACCTCCGAACATCATTCTGAGGGAAGGATTGTGCGGTTGGCAGTGATTGTGTCCCTTCGTAACGTGACCGAAGTCACGGACAAGAAACTCAAGGTAAATTCTGGAGGAATTGATGGCGACCCAGTGCACACACCTCGACCAAATCAAGATAAAGCACACAAAAACACACGTTTGCGAAGAATGCGTCAAAACAGGGGATTCTTGGGTCCACCTACGCCTTTGCCTAATATGCGGGCACGTCGGATGTTGCGATTCTTCCAAGAACAAGCACGCTACAAAGCACTTCCACAGAGAGAAGCATCCCCTGATCCGCTCGATCGAGCCCGGCGAGGCCTGGGTCTGGTGCTATGTGGATCAGATGGAAGCCGGTGAGATCGAAGACTGAGGACCGACTTCGCCTTTGTCTTGCTTTAATTGCAATATTGACGCGACCGAACTCCCTGTTCGAGTATCTAAACCGAATCAGCTGTTTATCCTGAACGTCTTTCGTTCTGCCAGGGAGTGATATGGCGAAGCCGATTCTGCTGACCGTCGATGACGACCCCGATGTATTGCGGGCGATCGAACGCGACCTGCGGTCTCAGTACGGCGCCAACTATCGCGTAATCAGCAGTGACTCGCCGATGGGTGCTCTCGATATTCTGAAGGAACTGAAAGTCCGCAACGACGGCGTTGCACTGTTGCTTGCCGACCAGCGCATGCCTCAAATGGATGGCGTCGGTTTTCTGCAGGCGGCCAAAGAGATATTCCCAGACTCAAAACGCGCTCTGCTGACCGCGTATGCCGACACCAATGCGGCGATCAGCGCGATCAATCAGGCCAACCTCGACTACTTTTTCATGAAGCCGTGGGACCCACCCACGGAGCACCTTTATCCTCAGCTCGATGACCTGCTCGATGACTGGAAGGCTTCGTATCACCCCGCTTTTCAGGGAATTCGCGTTTTGGGGACCCGCTGGTCTCCGCGGTGCTACGAATTGCGTGATTTTCTGGCGCGTAGCCACGTGCCTTACCAATGGATCGACGTTGAGACTTCGGCAAACGATCCGGAGACCAAGCGCCTTCTCGAAGCCCTTGGCCCGGATTCGAGTGATCTTCCCGTGGTTCTTTTTCCCGATGGCGCGAAGCTGCTCAACGGTGCGCCGGCCGAGGTAGCGCAGAAAGTCGGGCTGCGCACCCACTCCGAAACCAGTTTCTACGATCTGGCGATTGTTGGTGGAGGCCCTGCCGGTCTGGCTGCTGCGGTCTACGGGGCTTCCGAAGGATTGAAAACCGTGATCGTCGAACGCGAGGCGCCTGGCGGTCAGGCCGGTATGAGCTCGCGCATCGAAAACTATCTTGGATTTCCCAGTGGACTCAGTGGAGGCGATCTCGCCAGGCGTGCCGTCGTGCAGGCCCGGCGGTTCGGAGTGGAGATCCTCGCGCCCCAGTCCGTGGTGAGCGTGCGAACGGAGAATTCATACAGGATTGTGAAATTGGCTGACGACAACGAAATCTCCTGCCACGCCTTGATGATTGCCACGGGAGTTCAATGGCGACGGCTGGACGCTCCGGGGATTGACCGGCTGCAGGGCGCTGGGGTGTATTACGGCGGCGGCACTACCGAAGCACTGTCTTGCAAAGGGGAGATCGTTTACGTCGTAGGCGGCGCGAACTCTGCCGGCCAGGCCGCAATGAATTTTTCGAAATATGCGGAGCGGGTTGTCATCCTGGTTCGCGGCGAGAGTCTTTCAAGCACCATGTCGCAGTACCTGATCGACCAAATCAAAGAAACTCCTAATATTCAGTTGTGGAGCCACGCGAGCGTTGCTGAAGTACACGGCGAAACCCATTTGGAAGAGATTTCGGTGCTGTGCTCGGACACAAACAAAGTTGAGCGAGTTCCAGCGACTTCGATGTTCATTTTCATTGGGGCTCTTCCTCGGACCGATTGGGTGGGCGACGCGATTGAGCGGGACGAGCGCGGGTTCATCCTGACTGGCCCCGATCTGGTGCAAGGCGGACAACGTCCCAAGGGATGGACGCTCGAACGGGACCCGTTTCTGCTGGAGACGAATGTTCCTGGCGTGTTCGCGGTCGGCGATGTCCGTCACGGTTCTGTGAAACGAGTTGCTTCCGGTGTTGGTGAAGGATCAGTTGCGGTGCAATTCATCCATCAGTACTTGAGCAAGGTCTAATGGCCGGCACACTGGATCTACTGCGTCGTGTCCCAACGTTTGAAGGATTGCCTGACGACCAGATCACTTGGTTCCTCAGTCAATCCGAGGAAGTGCATCTCAAGCCCGGCGAGTTTTATACGCGGCAAGGCGACCCCGCCGACAAGATGTCTGTCGTCCTCGAGGGTCAAGTGGAAGCGCGAGGGGAATTGAGCGGGGAAACCATCGCGATTTCCATGAAAGCGGGCGACGTCACTGGCAAGCTTCCGTTTTCCAGGATGAAGCAATTTCCTCTGAGCGGGCGAGCCATTACCGACAGTTTCATTTTGCGATTTCCGTCCGCCCGGTTTCCCGAGCTCGTACAGAAGATGCCCGAGCTTACGCAGCGTCTCGTGGGGCTGATGTCGGACCGTATCCGGGAAACGACCCGTCTGGAGCAACAAAGAGACCGGCTGGCCGCCCTTGGCAAGCTGTCTGCCGGGTTGGCTCACGAACTGAATAATCCTGCTTCAGCCGCCAAGCGCGCCACCAGTCAGCTTCGCGATCTCTTGAAAAAAGTGCGAGACGCAAGCCATGAGTTAGGGAGCCGTGATCTGACGGCATCACATCGAGCCGAGATTGAGAAACTGGAAGCGTCCATCACGCAAATGGACGGCCCACCGCCCGATCCATTAACGGCGAGTGCTCTCGAAGATCGGATTGACTCCTTATTGCGCAGCCATGGCCAGAACGATCTTTGGCAGCTGGCAGCCGATCTCGCGCGCAGGAACTTCAAGCCCGCCGCTCTCGAACAACTGTTTGAGAGTCTCGATCCGAATACGGCTCGTGCCGCTTTAGTAAGAATCTCCGCTTCGGTTGAGATTGTGGGCCTGTTGAATGAAATTGAAAGCAGCACGAGCCGGATTTCCGACTTGGTCAAGGCCATCAAGGAATATACGTTTATGGACCAGGGGCCGGTTCAAAACGTTGACATAGTCAAAACGCTTGAGACGACGCTCACAATCCTGAATCACAAATTGAAAAAGGGAGTAGCTGTTCAGCGCGACTACCAGCCCGTGCCCATGGTGAATTCATTTGGCAGCGAACTGAATCAGGTTTGGACCAATCTCATCGACAATGCCATCGATGCGATGGGCGGCAAAGGCGAACTTCGAGTGCGGACGCATCGTGATGCCGATTGCGTCGTGGTCGAAATCGGTGACAACGGCCCCGGAATTTCCCCGCAGGTGCTGCCTCACATTTTTGAACCTTTCTTCACAACAAAGGGAGTGGGCGAAGGAACCGGCCTGGGGCTCGATACGGTCCAGCGAATCGTGAGGAAACATCAGGGCAACATTCAAGTTCGATCCGAGCCGGGGAACACTCTCTTTCAAGTTTGGTTGCCGATCACCCAAGGCACTCGGTAGGCGAACTCGCGGCGCGGAAGTCCGCGCGTTACCTTGAATCCGCCTCAAGGGAGGAAACCATGAATTCCGGGCTCATTCTGATATTGGCACTAGGAATTGGTGTTGTCGCTGGTCTGAGATCTTTGACCGCGCCCGCTGTGGTTGCTTGGGCAGCGCACTTCGGCTGGATTGGTCTAGCCGGCTCTCCGCTGGCATTCATGGGCTCGAAGTGGACGGCGGCAGTATTTACTGTTTTGGCGTTAGTAGAGTTCGTTGCAGATCAGCTTCCAGGTACTCCGCCCCGAACCGCGGCAGTCGGGCTGTCGGCGCGAATCGTCACCGGAGCACTCTGCGGCGCGTCCTTTGCTGTTGCGGGCGGAACAGGCCTTTGGCTCGGTGCGGTGGCAGGCGCGATCGGAGGCATCGCCGGTGCATTCGGAGGCTATCAAGCGCGCGTCGGATTGGTTCGTGCGTTGCGCGTTCCGGATTTCGTCATCGCAATTCCAGAAGATATTGTTGCCATCGGACTCGGATTATTCCTCGCCTCTCGATTTTAGGAATGCATCCCAATACCGCGCTTCGCAGGGCTTCGCTTTTAAGGAGCGGGAATGACAACTCCACAACAATACGACGCCATCATTATCGGTGCTGGACAAGCGGGTACGCCGCTTTCCACGGCGTTGGCTGAAGCGGGCATGCGGACCGCGCTGATTGAGCGGAAGCATGTGGGCGGCACTTGCGTGAATGAAGGATGCACTCCGACTAAGACGATGATTGCAAGTGGGCGCGTGGCCTACTTGGCGCGCAGGGCAGCGGACTATGGAGTGCATACCGGACCAATCAGCATTGACCTGGAGAAAGTCCGCCAACGAAAACGCGATATCGTCGATAAATTCCGCAATGGCAGTCAGGCAAAAATCGAGAAGACCGCAAACGTGGAACTCGTCTTCGGCGAGGGAAGCTTCACGGCACCGAAGACAATCACAGTCCGACTTCACGATGGCTCGCAGCGCGTCCTATCTGCGCAGCGCATTTTTATTAACGCGGGCACCCGTGCCGGTCGCCCGAAGTTGGACGGACTCGACGGAGTGCCTTTTCTTGACAACATCTCGATTATGGAACTGGGAGCTGTGCCGGATCACCTGTTGGTGCTGGGCGGAGGATACGTCGGCTTGGAGTTTGGACAGCTCTTTCGCCGGTTCGGAAGCGATGTCACCATCATTCAGGGTGCGAATCAACTGGTGACGCACGAAGATCCTGACGTGGCGGAGGAAGTTAAGAAAATCCTGAGCCAGGATGGGATCGAGGTTGTGCTCAACGCGAAGGCGACGCGAGTGGATCAATCGGGTGGGGAAATCCGGCTGCAGATACTGTCCGGCGGAGATTCGAAAACGCTGACAGGCTCTCATCTTTTGGTTGCCACCGGGCGCGCTCCGAATTCCGACACTCTAAATCTGGCAGCAGCCGGAGTCGCCACCGATCAGCGCGGATTCATCAAGGTGAATGATCGTTTGGAAACGACAGCCGAGGGAATTTACGCTTTAGGAGACGTCAAGGGTGGCCCCGCATTTACGCATATTGCGTACGACGATTTCCGGATCATCCGCGCTAATTTGATCGAGAAGAAGAGCGCCTCGACGAAAGGGCGTCAGGTGCCGTATTGCCTTTTCACCGACCCTCAACTGGGCCGCGTCGGCTTGACGGAATCAGAAGCTCGGGCGCAAGGCCGAAGGATTCGTGTAGCGAAACTTCCCATGACGTCGGTCGCCCGCGCTCTTGAAGTGGACGAGACCCGGGGATTCATGAAGGCCGTCGTCGATGCGGAGAGCAATCAGATTCTAGGAGCAGCCATTCTCGGCATCGAAGGCGGAGAGGTCATGTCTGTTCTCGAAACCGCTATGATGGGAAACTTGCCGTACACTGCATTACGCGATGCCACATACGCGCATCCCACGCTGACGGAGTCGCTCAACAATCTGTTCATGGCGATGGACCGCGGGTAGCGCGCGCGACTAATATGCGGCGGATCGGAACCGAATGGACGTGTATCTCATCGACGGAACCTATGAATTGTTCCGCTACTTCTATGCCGTACCAGCGAGTCAGGATTCTTGCGGCCAGGAGATTGGCGCAGTTCGAGGCGTTCTTGGCTCTGTGCTGTCGATGATCGAAGCCGGAGCAACTCACTTAGGTGTCGCCACCGACCACGTCGTCGAATCGTTTCGAAACAACTTATATCCCGGTTACAAGACGAGCGAGGGTGTACCCCCTGAACTGCTGTCGCAATTTCCCATTCTCGAAGAAGCACTTCAATCGATGGGAGTCGTAGTTTGGCCAATGGTGGATTTCGAAGCCGACGATGCGCTAGCCTCCGCTGCTGCAAAAGCTGCGCTGGATGATCGCGTCCGCCAGGTATTCATCTGTACGCCAGACAAAGATCTGAGCCAGAGCGTTGTCGGGACTCGGGTCGTACAACTGGATCGGCGCCGCAACATCGTGCGCGATGAGGCCGGAGTAGAAGCGAAATTCGGAGTCAAGCCTGAGTCAATTCCGGATTACCTTGCGGTCGTCGGCGACAGTGCAGACGGTTATCCGGGAATCGCCGGATGGGGAACGAAAGCGGCGGCGCAAGTACTTTCGCATTATTTACACCTCGAAAATATTCCAAAGGACTCGCGCAAGTGGAATCCGTCTATCCGCAGGGCTGGCCCTTTGGCGGGGTCGCTCTTCGGTGGTTGGGACGATGCTCTCTTGTTTCGCACGCTTGCGACGTTAAGCACCGACGCACCGGTCTTCGGTACCGTGGACGATCTCAAGTGGACTGGCCCTGCCACTGACTTTGAAAAATACGGGCGCAGGCTGAAATCACCGGATCTGCTCCGTCGCGCATCGGCCAAGTCCGCGTCTCTGACCCCATGAAGCTGGCTGCAATCGACGTATTCGATTGCGCGATCCTCGCAATTTGCATGGTAAAATTACACGCATGTTGGCCTGAAGGTCTTAGGCCAGTTCCGAAGTAGGCGCGTAGCTCAGTTGGTTAGAGCGCTACCTTGACACGGTAGAGGTCAGGAGTTCGAGTCTCCTCGTGCCTACCATTCTTTTCTCCAGTGTTCATGGGCTTTTCGCCCTTCCCACCGCTCTTGAGCCGTTTGACTTCATTGCATTAGCACCCGTCCAGCACCCGCTATTGCGCGGCGTTCGTTTTCGGCATGATTCGCTCCAGCATGGAGCCTTGGGCTGCAATCTTCTCGTCGGTCATCACGTGCCCGTAAGTATCGAGCATCGAGATTTTCGACCATCGAAGAAGGTTCTTGATCAGCACGGGGCTGTTGCCTTGCGCCAAGAGAAACGATGCCAGCGTATGACGGAAGCAGTGGAATCCGAACCTCGTGAGCACGTTCCCTGCCATGTCATACGTTTCGCCGTTGACTACCTTGATTACGCCAGCCTTAATGGCCGCAGGTCTTAAGTAGTCTGCCACGACCATGTTGCCAGTCCGAGGCTTTTTTCCATCCAATTTGAAGCTGGCGAAAACAAAGTCGTCCGGCTTGTTGTATGGAGTCTCAGCCTGCCACGCCTTCAGCACTTCAGCTAAAGCCGGGTGCATCGGCACAGTAGACTTCGATGCGTGAGTTTTGGTGCCTGAGCCCATTTGCCCATACGTCCAAGAATTCTTGATGCGAATCGAATTCTGGTCGTAAAGAACGGACTTCCATCGCAGCGCAAGAGCCTCAGAAATCCGAACGCCCGTGGCGGCGACTAGTAGCAAGAGTGTGTATTCTGGCTGAACTAGCAAATCTAGAACTGCCATCGTCTGTTCCGGCCTTAAGATAAACGCTTCGTAGTCGGTCTGGTTTGACCAGCGCACGAACGTCACCGGGTTGCTCGCCTTGAGTTGCCCTTTCGAATTGGGAGAAACAGTCTGAGGGATAAGTTCCTCGAACTGTGCATTTCTGTATACTGCACCCATCACGGTCTTGATTTTTCCGAGCGTGGAATTCTCAAGACCATTATCCCCGCACTCTGCGAAGGTCTGGGACAAGAGCCACCCCAAGATTTCCCTCGACTTGATCTCGACCGCCACTTTGTCCCCGAACCGAGGAATCAGATAATCCTTCACGATATGATCATGGAGGTACTTCGTTCCGTGATTATGGAACACGTGGTTTTCAAGGTGATGCAAAGCAATTTGGCGGAACGTAAGAGGGTTCCCCGCGTCCGGCTCGTTGACGAGCACGTTGAGACCTCGGCGTTCAACCTCGGCCCAAGCGCCGGACTTCGATAACCCGGCGACCAGACCCACCACCCGTCCGCGCTCCGTCCGTGCGCCGTCACTGGAACGAACTGCGGTGTAGCAGTACACCCATTTTCCTTTCTTCTTCCTCAAAAATCCCCTTTGATATCTAGCCATCAGATTTTCCATTTCTGGCTACCGGGGATTGCCCGCAGTCATTGTATTCGAAGAGACTTTTCGAGACTCGTGAACAGAGTTTGCGGGCTTAAGAGCGCCAGACGATATCGCTTCGTCTACCTCGCTAAGCTTGAACCGCCACATCTTCCTGCGACTGCCAAAAGAGACAGGATGCGCGGGCAGGTGATTCTTACGTGCCATATCCAAGACCTGCCGCCGCGTTACTTTTAGATGCGCAGCAATCTCGGCTGCGCTCACAAATGGTTCGAGGATCATGGCTCCTTCACCTCCTGTCGTCAGTATTTTCGCTTTTGCTCATTCTCGATTTTCTGTAACGGTTCAATCAGTTCCATCGCGTTTTACAGTTTCTTTCCGCGCAAAACGAAAAGCACAATGGGCCAGCCGGGGTTTTTCTGTGCTAACCCATCTTCAATCGCCAACCACTTGATTTGCCCTAGGGACCGCATCTCCGCTCTAGCATTCAGCAGCCGATGGAACCAGCTATAACTGGGAAATACCAGCACACTCGTTTTTCCTTTTTTCTGCTCCATCAGCATCTTCTTCACCCAGTTGGTGATGCCGATGGTTTTGCCGTTTTCAACGTATTGATGAAAAGGGGGATTGACGTAGTTAACCTTCCCCCATTCGATTTCCAATCCGTCGAACCCTTCCGGTCGGGGGTGTGGACATGGATCAAACATTGGCCCAAACTCAGCCTCTAGTTTGGCTTTCAGTTCTGGCGGGGTTATCCAATAGCGTTTCTGCACGGTGGCAATCGCAGCGAGATATTCTTCTGGCGTTCCGTCCCGCCCCAGAAACCCGACAAAGAGAAACCGCAGAATTTCCCGCAGTACCTTTTCCTTTTCCTTATCTTTTGCTGGCATTTTTTTCCTCTCAAACATTCCGCTCATGTTTTTCCCTCTGAAAATGAATTAAGGGGAGCCATGACAGACTCCCTTTTTGGATTTGCGACTTTCTGTTTATTTCGGATGGTTGCTCAGAGTGGCGATCTTGCCATCGGGCATCACCCACATTTTGTAAGGCACACCGTCATCCTCATCATGAAATGTTTTCAGTTTCCAGCTAGCAGCTTTGCACTCGGCAGCGGTGTACCATTTACCTACCGTATCCGGCCAACTCGCAAAATGGTCGTTGTTGGCATAGTGCACTTGCCGGGAAATTTCTCCTTTCAGTGTCCTTGCGGCATAGTCCACGAGCCTTTCATTGGCCCGCTTCAAAGTGTCAATGCCGTAAATCTGCACCCAATCTCCCCACTCTCGGGCAGGGTTGTAATCCCACACATTCCAAGTCACCTTGCAGCCATGGACGCCTGCTGGTAGGCGGATGACTTCAAACCGTCCATCCATTGCGGTAAAGCCTGTGGGCTTGCAGCCCGCAGCGAGGAATTTTTCCTTCTGCTCTCTTACAGTCCCTTTCATCGTTTTCCTCCCTTCTGAAAACCCAAAAGGGGTGCCATAAAGCACCCCTTTTGAATTTGCTTGACCTTTGCTTAGGCTGCAGGTTTACGAACCGCCGCCGTTTGCTTCCGCGCAACCGCAGATGCCGCCTTCTTCCTCTGCTCACCCTTTGGTTCAGCCCCGGCAGTCTCGGGCTTGGCTGCCGGGACTTCCATCTTCCCGACTTTTGTTATGCCCGCCGCTCGCAAAATGGCAATCGCCAAGGCGTCCAGCTCCTTCCGTTGTTTCTTTGTGAAGTCCCGTTGCGCGTCCGGATCGAAGCGTTGGAAGATCAGCCGAGCAAGTTGGATCGCAAGTTCTTCAACCGTGTTTGGGGTCACGAATTTCGAGGGCTCGCATTTCAACTGCTGTTCTGGGCTCATCCCCTCGACTGCGTGCTGGGCCGCCGCCTGCATCGTTTCAACAATCTGTTCGGCAGATGCGCCCTTTGGGGGATTGCTGAGTAGCCCAACAGGTCTGTCTCCAATTTCGGCCTTGAGCGTCGTCGTGCCATCCTTGGCGTCCAGTTCCTTGCCTCCGCTCTTTGCTGTTGCGGAGCCGCCCGTCGTTGCTGCACTGGCTTCGGTTGCAGCGGTCAGAGCATTGCCCCCCACCACGCCTTCACCCAGCAACTTCGTCTCCTTTTCCCAAGCCCTGAGTAACTTGTCGGTCTGACTGAGGCTGTACGCGATGTATTTCTTCCTGAAATCCTGCCAATCTGCTGCTCCGTAATTCTTCAGATTGTCCTCAACGGTGCGCCCAGCGCCGCCACCCGCCAAATCAGGCCTATATTTTGGGTTTAGAAGGCGCTGTTTCAGTTCGTAGAACATCGGACGATTGTCGAGGAACGCCAGCCGTTCCTTTTCCAGTTCCGCTTGTGCCGCCGCATAGTGGTCACTCATTTTCTTGGTTAACGGACGCACCTTGTCGCCAAGCGCCACGTCCGGCATCGCCTCGAACTCCTTCAGCTTTTCGAGGAACCTTGCATCCGCTTTAACTAGCAGTTTGAGTTCCTGTGACTGGAGTACAATCGCAGCCCTCGTAACGGGCTCCTTAGGTTCGCCGGGCTCCGAAGACCCCAAGGCCCCACGCTGATGGAAGTCTTCAGCGCACAACCGGACAGCCTTCTGCCAGTCCTCGTCACCGACGCTCAGCTTGATCTTGCCTTCGTGCACCGCGGCCATGATCTTCTCCCTCTCCGCGCCGCTCAGTTCCCGGTCGAGTTCCCGCGCCACATCGGAGGCGAATGACGCAGCAGATTTCCCCACGCCATGCTCGCCTGCCTGTTGCCGTTGTTGCTGCTGTGATTGTTTGCCCCTCAGCTTGCGGCCCGTCGCCATATCAACCTCACTATTACCTGTTCTTCTTGCTGCAGTAGGCATATCCCTACCTCCGTTGTTAGTGTCTGTTGGAACCTCTCCCTAGCCGGAAGCGGTTGGATCATTCTTTGGCTGGCTCACATCCTTTCATAAGTCGTATTAGTTGATGATGTGAAAGAGAGTCGCTTGACTCTTGTCCGGATAACAGCCATGGAGTTCCTGTGACCAATGGGGTTGGTCGATTCCGGCCAGTTGGGGGCGAGACTCATGTCTATGTCTCGTCCGACTTGACCTTATTTTGTCAAAGACCGCAGGTCGGTGATAGGCAGAGTAACAACGGATGTTCCCGTCTGACCACCAGTTTGGAAGCCTCGGCTCCTTACCTGTATTGAATACAAAAACAAAAAAAGGCGGTTATTTGTGAAACCACCAAGAATCTAGTGGTTCCACAAACAACCGCCGTGACCCGTCTCAGCCTTTTCCCCGAGACTACGACCCCTATACTAGCGCCGCTCAGAGCCGACCGCGTTTTACTGGACTCAGCCCTTGCCTTATCCCGCTCATAGCGGGCATCGCGGGAGCCATGCTGCTTATACTCTGGAGCAGCCTCCAGCCTGTGTAGCGAATTGTTTCAGAGGACTACCATCAAAATAACTACCTTTCGGTAATGACCTTGATGGATTCGCCGCGAAGAACTCGCTCATACCTATGCAGTTCTTCTTGTGCGAGACAGCCTCTAACTGTGCCGACCTCACACGCATCAGCGGGGTATGTCTTGGTATGTCCATAAACCCCGACCTTCTGAATGTTATAAGTATTGATCCCAAATCACCCAACAGATGTCACTATATAGGCCTCGCAGGCCGTTGTCTATAGCACGTTCGTGCCTATGCTGGTCAGTTGTTATAACACCGCTGACAGTGGCATTCATCATCATCTTTCCTCATGAGGAGAGGTCGTGCCTTCATTAGCGAGTAAGTAGACAATGACAAAGTCTCTAAGTAGTAATATTAGGCTGGCAGTAGGTAAATGCACAGATAAAAAGAAGCTATGGCAGCATGTTGGCGTCAATGGCAGCGGCAACATTAGCCGTACTTCATAAGAGCCGTGCATCGCTCCGATCATTACGCTCCGGCCATCGAGTGATCATGTCGGTCGCGGGCGGTTAGCTCGCTGAGCAAGGGTATAGGTCTCGTCCTTACTTACGCGGAGTTCCTTTGCTGCTGTTGCGGTGTCCTATCCCAAATTCCGTCCTCGCCCGGTATGTTTCGCAACGTATCCGTGTTGGCGAGTGCGGTCCTGTACTCCGAAGAACTTTCCGAACTACGCACCCCCTTCATAAGGGCGAAACGGCCCTAAACAATCCAACGGAGGGTGAACCATGTCAATCATTCAAGCATTGAGAGAGAGAAGCGAATTACTTAATGTCGCGGAGCTTGCCGCATTGCTGCGGGTAGCCGAAGATACTGTCCAAGGGTGGGCGCGAAGGCAGCAAATTCCCAGCATCAAAGTCGGAAAAATCGTTCGATTCGACGGAACCATGCTGGCCGATTGGGTTGAGCTGCAAGGGATCGCAACGCACCCGATGACCCCGCCTTTTCTTCAGCCATGTGCACCCGGCAACCCGGACGATTTTCAAATGAAATGGACGGACTGGGGCGAACTCGCGCCAGAAGAATTCCGAATCCCCAAAGAGAAGCCGTGAAATGCAGATTTGTTTTGGAGTGGGCCGCAGTATTGAGGAGTGTAGGCAACTTGCAGGTTCCTACGAAATCTGGCTGCTACCGGATCGTAATTGTATAAAGCAGGCCGGGCACGGTCTGAAGTGGGGACGGGTTCCTTGACCTTTCCCGTCCCTATTTTCATTGCAACAAGGCGAAACAAACAAGGTTAAACAAACAAGGTCAAATGGTTAGTCCCCTTTACCGACTAAATCTCAGCCATGCGACCCGGAGTTGTGTGGCAAAGAAAAAGAAATCTCTCAAAAAGAACGGGCAGGAATTCCAGCCCAAGTATCAGTTTTGGGCCGAGCAAGACTTTTGGGCCGACCCTCAAGTCCGGAGCGGCATGAGCAGGAAGCAGCGCCACTTCTATCGGGCGCTACTCCAGTCAGCCTTCTATTGTGCCACCCGACCCAACTTGCCATTTTCAGATTCAGAACTGTGGAAGTTGGCCGATGCGGAAAACGAAAGCGATTGGAGTGAGTGCAGCAAGGAAATTATGGTCAAGTTCGAATCCGGGGAGATGAAGATAAATGGACAGCTCGTCCAAGTGTGGAAACATAAACGACTGACGCGAGACTGGATTAAGTTGTTGGAAAACAGTATGAGGCAATCCGAACGCCGCAAAGGAAAAAAGAAGGCTGACAATGAGCCCATAGATTCCTTGGAAGCCCCTGACAACAATGAGGATGATGGTTTTGAAGGTGACGCGGATGAGTTGCTGTCCTGAGACAACCCCGGTTGTCCGCGGATTATCCGCGGTTCTTCCCGGTCAACCGTGGCTGACATTGATAATGATTAATGACAATGAAATTGTAAATGTAGATGTAAATGCTGTTGTAAGTGTATTTGACCTATGCACAGTGACGAATGATAAAGGAGGATGAGAATGATAGCGGATGGCTTCGCCATCCTTGTCTCACTTCTCCTCCTTTAGGATTCGCCGTTGAGCATGAAGACGAGAAGCAATTCACAGGCAAGAACAACCCCCTAAGGCTTAGGGGTTTAAGAAACGTAAAGGCATGGTAAAGAATCATGGTGAAAATAACCGAGGATAGTAGCGATGGTCTAAAGTTGGCGTATTTGTTTTGGACAGGCATTGGCAGACCCAAGAGTTTCGCTAAGGCGGAAATCTTGGAGGCATGGGCACCAAGGCTTGAGAAATTGATGAACAGGGTTTCGTTGCCCTACTCCCATTTCCGCTGGTTCATCATCTGGTGCACAAGGCCTAGGGATGAGGATGGTGCCAACTATGGTAATGATTTCACCGCTGAGAACCTGCGGGTGGCAAGGAACCCCATCGGGAGTTTGGAGAAGCAATTTCCCATGACCTACTACGAAATTTTCCTACCTTGCGCTGACAAGCGCATTCGCATCTTGCGAGACCGGGTTCAGCGGGAAATGGACGAGCGGAGCCGTGAGAAGTACCCTCGCCCCCTCACTCTGACTTGGTATGACGTAATTGTGGGGACTGAAAAGAATCCACCGGCTTGGAAGGTGGAGAAAGCTCGTTGGTCAACCATGATGGACGAGCGTTTCCCTATGCTTGAACCCGCACGTGGCGAGGACATGGACGATTTCATTGACAGGATGTTCACTCCCTACGCAGCCTTCCGTGACTGGCGATGCAGCAAGTGCGAGTACGGCGTCGGCGAGGACGGGGATATGGACGAACGGGTCAAGTGGTGCTCGGATTGTGCGGACGAATTGCGGATTGACATGACGGACGACATGGAGTTGCTGGAAGAAATTCCGGTGGTCAGCGATCTTACAAGGGAATGGGGCGGGCCCGAGTATTAGCAAAATGGAGGGCACTCATGACGCCAGACTCACTTACATTCAAAATCGCAAAGCACGCAGACATCATGGTCACTGATCGGGCGGTAACTTTCCGTTGGTGCGATTACGATGGTTGCATTCACCACGAAGACATCGGACGAACTTCGATTGGACGCTTGTTGGCCAAACAGTTGGATACACATAAACCGCCTCAGTGCGCGAGCGACGGAACTCCCTACCCTTGCGGCTTTTTCACATGGACGAATGGACAGCGATTGTACTGGTTGGATCAGCACCGCGAAACGGTGTCCACCGATGCCTCAATCCAAACCTGAACATCCCCATGCCTGATCTCCACGGAATTCTCTTGGTTTGAAGGATTCTCGCAGCACATTCAAGGACAGTTGGACTTTCAAATCCCACTGATTATGGAGCCAAATCGCCGCTGTCCGTGTGAGCATTCTTGAGCAGTTCTCCTCCCTCCACGGCTCTACACTACTGCTGCCTGAAGTCGCGGGGCAGTTCCCGCAGCCCAAGAGGAGAGCCTCATGGCAAACATCGACATTTATCGTGCGGTGGGAAGCCCTGCACTGGATACCGGCCGATATCAGCACTCCGCGTGCACCCATACCGAGATTTTCACTAAGGGAAACATCCTCGCACTTTGCACCAATCGCGGTTGCCCCAACAAGGGTGCCAATTGGATTCTGCAAGAAGATCACGGAACCGGGAGTCGGTAAGCGGGGAAAGTCTCGCCATTGCTTATCGAAAAAGTGCTCCGCGAAAGCGCGGGACTTCGGCGAGTGCAACTCTACTGCCGTCAGACGCGCCCGATTCCTGCTCGGCGGAACCTGCGATAGCGTTCTAACTGTTTTCGTCGGTTGACTACTGCAGCTTCGCGTACTCGGCTTTGGCTTGCTTCAGGATGGGAATGTCGGGGTCGGCGTCTTTCCAGAGGGTGAGGAAATCCTTGTAAGCAGCCAACGCCCGCACGCGGGCGGCATCGGCATCTGCCCCTTGTGTAGTTTTGGCTTGCAGCGCGTTCGCACGCGCCACTCCCAGATGCGCCAATGCTCCCGTCCAGCAGTTCCAGACGATGCCGCTGTGGTCGAGAATCTTCTGAAACTCGGCAGCGGCAGCACTGCCTTGTCCAGCTGCCAAGTAAGCCTCGCCGCGCACGTACGTCGGATAGAGGCAGGAAATATTGGCGACAAAGCTGATGCTGCCTAACTCGATGGGGGAAGCGGCTTGCAGCGCAGTCACGGCGGCAGCCGGGTTCTTTTTATCCAGCGCCAACTGCGCCTGAATTGCTGGCAGCCAAAGCGACTGCATCTGGGTATCCAGCGGGAAGCGCTTTCCAAGGTCTTGCGCCAAGGACTCGGCTCGTGCCGTATCGCCCGCCATGGCAAGTGCAAGCGTGGCTTCGACCTCGACGCCCTGACTCGTGGGAGCCAGCTTCAAAGCCTCTGCCGCTGACTGCCGCGCTTCCGCAGCATCGCCGTAGGCGGCTTGTTCGAGAGCAGCATTATCCAGCCAGAGCGCTCCGTTTTCCTTATTGTCCGCCCGTATGGCGGAGTCCGCAGCCCGTTTGGTCAGTTCCCGCGCGTTGCCCAGATGACCCGCGTAGGCTTCGGTGTCGGATGCCAGCGCCAGTCCAAAATTCTCATACTCGGGTTTGCCCGCAAGCCATTGTTGCTGTTCCGCCATCGCTTCAGAGTCCGAGCTGAGAAAGGCAAGAGCGTAGAGAGCATTGTGGAGTAAGAAACTATCCAGTTTTCGCGCCTGCGTTTCGTGGACGCTCTGCCGTGCTCCGTCGAAACGCTGCAAGGCAAGAGTGAAGTTGACGAGATTGCCGTAATTACTCACTCGATCCGGCGCAAGGCGCAAGGCTTGCTTCGTGACCTCCACGGCTTTCTCATACTGTCCCTGTTCGGCGAACGCGACGCCCAAATTGCCGTACGCTGGCCAGTCTCGTGGATAGCTCTCGATCGCCTCCTGATAGGTCTGGACTGCTTTATCCAGTTCCCCGGTCACACTCTGATAGTAGCGGGCGGTGATTGACAGCTTTTCCCGTTCGCTGGCACGTTCCCGCAATTCGAACGCCTTCGTGAAGTACTCGCTGGCTCGCCCTAGCTCACCGAAGTTGTAGTAGTCGCCGCCCACTACCGCATAGCCCATGGCAAAATTCGGATCAAGCTCGATGGCACGCTGATGGTAAGGCAGGGCTGCGGCGGAGCCTTTCTCGTTGGCGGCCTTTCGTCCAAGGCTGTAAGCTTTCAGCGCTTCCAGCGAGGACGTGGTGGCCTCTGCCAGCGGAACGTCAAACTTCTGCACTGTCGCCAGCGATTCACCCAGTTCACCGCGCAGGTTGGATGCCGCCTCGCCCAGCGCATCCAGCACCTTCTCCTTGGACGCCGCCGTCACCTGCTCCTCGGCCACCGGGTCTCCGCTCTGACAATTCACCGCCTTTAATCCCAGTACGTATTGGTTACCCAGACTGGCAATCGATCCGGCAAGGTACACCTTGCTGCCCGCCCGCTGGCAAAGCTCCCGCGCAACATCGGGCGTGAGCTTGGTATCGCGAGGGCGCGTCATCAGTTTCAAGGTCGCCGCGACCTTGTTGTCGGACAGCACATTCAGAAAAGGCGACTGGTTGAGAGCAACGCTGAGTGCCGTTTTGAGCGTGTCGTCAAAGACGGGATCGCCCGCGTTGTTGGCAAAATCGGCGAGCACGATGGTGTCTTTGTCGGTCAGGCGGTGTGTGGCTTGGCGCGAGCGGAAGTAGAACGCTCCCACGATTGCGACTGCGACAAGAATCATGGCGGCGGGAACCAGAATCTTCCAGAGCTTCCTGCCCGCGACAGGAACTTCGGCGGCGTTCGATGAGGGAGATGAAACAATCGCAGGGGAGGAATTGGATGTTGGCGACGGCGGTTGGGCGGCAACCTGAGAGCCGCTTTCCTGTGCGACCGCCACCGTGCCCGAACTCGCTGCTCTGGCTCGTCCAGTCTCGGTATCTCGCTTGAGCCGTTGCAGGTCGGCTCGCATTTCCGCCGCGCTCTGGTAGCGCAAGTTGCGATCTTTCTCCAGTGCCTTGTTGATGATGTCTTCTAGCTTGGGTGGAATATCGCGATTGAACCGAATCGCAGGCGGCGGATCAGAATCGAGGATCGCCTTAAATATGAGCGCAGACGTTTCGCCATGAAAGGGCAACGCTCCCGTTGCCATTTCGTACAGAACCGTACCGAACGAAAACAGATCGGTTCGAGCATCCAGTTCTTTGCCCTTTGCTTGCTCCGGGGACATATAAGCGATGGTGCCAAGCGTGGAACCGGGACTGGTGAGATGATCCGCGTCCACCGAACCCGTTTGCGTGTTAAGAACCGCAATCTTGCTCGAAGAACTCGCTGTAACCATGACCTTTGCCAGCCCGAAGTCGAGAATCTTGGCATGCCCACGCTTGGTGACGAAAATGTTGGCTGGCTTGATGTCGCGGTGAACGATGCCTTCGGCATGCGCGGCATCGAGGGCGTCGGCAATTTCGATAGTGAGCGAGAGAATCAATTCCGTTTCTAGTGGACGCCCGGCGATGCGGTGTTTCAGCGTCATGCCATCGAGATACTCCATGGCGATGAAGTGCTGACCTTCGCGCTCGTCAATCTCGAAGACCATGCAGATATTGGGATGGTTCAGGGCAGAAGCGGCCTTAGCTTCGCGCTCGAAGCGGTTGAGTGCTTGCGGGTCTTTGGCCACGTCGTCGGGCAGGAACTTGAGAGCCACAAAGCGTCCGAGCTTTATGTCCTCAGCTTTGTAGACGACGCCCATGCCGCCGCCGCCGAGTTTCTCGACAATGCGATAGTGGGAGATCGTTTGGCCGAGCATGAGTGGCGCAAAAACTCAGGGGCAATCTTAGGGTCGAGCAGTGGCGAAGTCAATCTCGACTGGGAGTTGGCCTTCTTGCGGAAAGTAGTTGGCGAAAAATCGCCATCTCTAACAATGTCGCGGTGTCGAGCGGTTCTCGAAACACGACGGGCGCGTTTGCGTATCTGCCGCGTTTCCTTTATGCAGACCTGCGTAAACCTTGAATCCTTCGAAGCTCTGGGATCAGGTCTCTGCCAACATTGCTCTTATTTACGTAGCCGCTCACGCCAGCCGCTAATGCGGCCCATTGAAATCCCCGAGAATCGTGCTGGCTGACGATGAGAACCTGAACAGAGGGAAATTCCGTCTTGATAGTCTCAGCTACTTCCAAGCCATTCATCGTCGGCATCGTGATGTCGAGCAGTACGACATCAGGATCATGTTCTCTTATTTTGCGGATGGCATCAGCCCCGTCGGCGGCCTCACAAACTACTTCGATGTCAGCTTGTAAACGGAGAATTTGGCAGATACTGCGCCTAACGCTCTCGTTGTCATCTACCACGAGCACACGAAGTGTAAGGCCAGCCATAGCATCTCCGGGAAGGGACTTGCTGTTGCACTACTTCAGTGAATCCGAGTTCAGTGAATCCGAGCGTAATTTCAAAGTAAGGTACGCCTCTCGTCGGCTCACCGTATATAAGGTGAACTGGGTATTCCCTAGGTCACTAAGGTCATGCGGTCAGCAGGGCCTGCTGCAGGAAGCGTGATACGAATCAGGGGTTTGAGTGCAATCTTGGTATCGTCAATTGTCTGAAAGCTGGCTACTACTGTATAAAAAGCTGTCGAGTTTTTATTCGCCTTCGGCGTGACGACTACGCGCCAAAACTGCTCTTGGAAACAGATTGTCGCAGGTGCTGTGCTCGTATCCTTTGTCGCCTACTGTTCTGCTCATGTGCTCAAGGTGATTGCTTTGGACAGAGCCTTCCATGCGGCTATCGTTGTCTTGGTAGTCCTGCTCTTCTGCACATTGGTTTCACTGCCGGGGATAGGTATCGCTTACCTGATCTGGAAACTTTCTCGCAATATGAGGCCGATCCTTGTTCAGTCGATATTCCGAGCCGCTATATTTGCGATTGCAATCACCCCTGCGTTCTGGGGCCACGCAGGATTTCTTCCGGCGATATTTCTGGCATTCGTATTGCATGGAAGGGACAGGTTGGACGTAATTGTCGAAATCTTGATTGTTTGGGCCATTGCCATTCCTGTGTTACTTGTTCGTGCTCGCAACCGAAAAAATGCAACAATTTCCGTCAATTAACGTAACAGCGCCATTACACTCACCATGGCCTTGCACCGGGCACTTGAGTGTAAACGCCTGAATTTCGACAATTATGATGGACTCCCACTAGGGTGTTTCCGGTGTCTGAGTCTCGTATGAGTTCATCTGCGAAGAGT
>Ga0209624_10000582_pt1 | contig 32198 bp, 19 predicted proteins | sample JacPinW_OM2H0_O1_FD_188565 | JGI IMG/M metagenome (GOLD analysis project Ga0209624, IMG submission 188565) | Forest soil microbial communities from Algoma, Ontario, Canada - Jack Pine, Ontario site 1_JW_OM2H0_O1 (SPAdes) (version 2) | ecosystem: Environmental > Terrestrial > Soil > Boreal...
GGAGCGATTCCTAACTAGAAGTGGAAACACCGCTTCGGTCGTGTCGGTAAATGACATCGAGTGGATCGAAGCCGACGATTATTACGTGTGTCTGCACGCTGGCGGCAAGCGGCACCTGTTGCGGGAGAGTATTCGGGCACTTGAAACGAAATTGGATCCGAAGAAGTTCATTCGCCTGCACAGGTCGGCGATCGTAAACCTCGACCATGTGCGGGAGATTCACCGGGACGGACGAGCGGAAGGCTGGGTTCTCCTATCCACGGGAGCCCGGGTTCGCCTGAATCGAAATGGCTGGCGGAAGCTAATTGGCGTAACCAGCGCTTCGAAGGATCCAGTTTTCTGAGAATCCTCACGTGCGCGAATTCAGTCCCGACTGATTTACACGTAACAGGCTGTGAGGCCACTCCCGACAGTCAGCCATTACGGGATCGGTCAAAAACTTGCATTCTAGTTGTACGCATCCGGGAATACGATTTGTATCAGGCTGACTTCTTATAGTTTTTCCTTCCAAAGCCTGCGAGCTGTTTTCTCCGTACAAAAAAATGTTGTATCTTTCGAGGGCTAAGTCTGTTGCTGTCACTGCCTCCGCCACATGTCGATTTCACGGCGCTTTGTGTGGGACGACGCAGCGGTACAGATAAAAAGGGATCCCTTTGCCCGACTCTGACGAAGAATTGATGGCCCGCGTTTGCCATGGTGACAACGACGCGCTGGGAGTCTTGTTCCGGCGTTACGCGGGCATCGTGCGCGGTGTTGCGTACAAGGCCTTGCGAGACAAAATCTGAAGCGGATGATCTTCTTCAAGACGTCTTTCTCCAGCATTGCGCTTGAGAGGAGTAAAAGCCCTTCGACCCCGGTTGTCTTGACCAGCACCGCCGAGACTGCTGGCCCTGCTATCGCTCCCGCGCTCCCCCCGGCAGCAAACGCCGCCATAGAGCCTTCGCGCTTGTTCATTGGTGAAGATATCGGCCATGAAGCTCCAGAAAGCCGATGTTAGGCAGAAATTAAACACGCTAATCCAGACAAAAAATATGCCAGCTACAAGCAGTGGCTTGACTTGGTTCGCGAACAGGAAGAAGAACACGAGGAAGGCAGTGCTGAAGCCGAGGGATAGGATCGTGAGCACTCTCTCTCGTCGCCAGCGCCCAGTTAAGAACCCGAACACCGGTATCGCCGTGAGCATTGCGGCGAATGTCGCTGTGAACATCCATCGTAGGTTCTGGTCTCCGGCCTCGATGACGATTGCGTCGCGCATCGGGCGCAGGACATAGTAGCTACAGAGCAGAGAGAAGAACAAGGCAAAAGACCAAACCTTCGCGACGGTTTCCCGGTTCTTCGGCGCATCGGATGAGTCCGCTCCAAGCATCATGAACGCGCCTTTCAGGGTCGCAATAAATTACAAGACAGCCTCGACCGAGCTAAGCAGCCGGGCGCAATCGTAGGAGTTGGCCATCATCATTGCCGATGTAAATCAATCCATCGGGCCCTTGCGCCACCAAACGCACGCGCCCGGCTTTGCCATACATCAAGCGTTCCTCAAGCACGACATGACCGTCTGCAATGACCAGTCGATTCAGGTGGCGCTGAACCATAGAGCCTATAAAAATGCTGCCGCGCCAAGCGGGGAACTTATCGCCGCTGTAGATGATCATTCCGCTAGGCGCGATCGCCGGTGTCCAAACCCAAATCGGCTGCTCCATGCCCTCCTGCGCAGTGATCCCCTTTCCTATTGGACCCCCGGAATATTCCCACCCATACGAGATGACGGGCCAGCCATAGTTCGCGCCACGCCGAATAATATTCAGCTCATCACCGCCCAGTGGCCCATGCTCGTGTTCCCACAGCTCACTTGTCTCCGGATTGACAACCAGTCCTTGGGGATTTCTGTGCCCGTACGTCCAAATCTCGGGGAGGGCATCTTTTACTCCGACAAACGGGTTATCAACGGGAACGCGACCGTCGTCATGAAGACGAATGATTTTGCCAGCATGGTTCGAGAGTTGCTGCGCCCTGTTTTGATGGTGCCGGTCGCCGACAGTCACGAATAGATAGTCGCCGATGAAAACCATTCTGCCTCCGTAATGAAAGCGATCTTCGGAATACGCATTCGCGGTAAAGATCCGTTCTCGATCGACAATACTTGTGCCGTGGAGACGGAACCTGTCAACCACCGTTGTACTTCGTTCCGGGTCGCCGAAGGAGTAGCTGATGTAAATCCAGCCATTGCTCGCATAACTGGGGTGGAGTGCGATGTCGTGCAGGCCTGCGTCTTCTCCCGTTAAGGCGACCGGACGTGCCGCATCATGTACTCCTGAGTCTTTCCCTATTAGCGCCTCAAAGCCTCCGTCGAGAGCAGTGAGAGAGCCCGACTTAATGTCAAGGAGATCGATCTTGGCGCTCCGTCGCTCCACTAAAAGTGCGCGCCCATCTGTCAGAAAAACCATGGCCGATGGCTGCAGCAATCCTGTCGCCAGAACCTCGACTTGATATCGCACGGACTGAGCGTTGAAGACGGTCTGAGAGTTGAATATGGACTGAGCGTGCAAACTGGTAAATCCGAGAACCAGCAGAACTAACAAATGTCGGACTTCGTTCTTTGTCGTCATTCGGCACACCTCCTGTTCCACTCCCTCTTTGAGGATGTATGGAACGCCAGCATCAACTTACCGACCGTCACGCGGGGGCACAAGTGCAAATCGACAAGGCGACATCTTTCAGCGCCGAGGTGGGCTTGCTTTTCGGCGAGATGGGCTCAACAAATCGCAGGCACGCGCATGGGCCATTAATTGGTTCTTATTCTCTTATTCTAGACGCGATGCTGTTCCACTCCATATCCATCGGTGATCGCAAAATAGCGCAAAAACGAGGCAAACAGGCCAAAGCCGTCGTGAGGGAAACTCCGGGACGGTATTCGATGATCGCGTCGTTAGATCTCGAAGCGACTGGCGTCCCTGATGCGGCTTTGATCGCCCGCGCGTAGTGGGCTCGCGATGTCGGATAAATCCGGGGAGTGCCCGGTGTCGACGAACCGCTCGACCGCAGCATTCTACGATCGCTCCGTCATTACTTCTGAGGAGTTGTGGCTTCCAGCCGCGTTCTTCCAGTCCACAAAACCAAAACAAAATCAGGAATTACTACCCAAAAGGGCTTGTAACTGGTGACGGAAACCGCGGCTGAGCTTAAGCTCGGTGCCGTCGCGCAGGAGAAGACGATATTCGCCGTTATCGAGAGAGTGCATTTCGCCGATCCGTTCGGTGTTGACTATGGCGGAGCGGTGAATACGCGTGAAACCGTCGGATTGAAGTTTTCTTTCCATCTCCGCGATGGTCTCACGCAAAAGCCAGGACTTCTTACCAACATGAAGGGTTACATAGTCACCCGCGGCTTCGATCCAGTCGATGTCCGATTTTTTGACGAATATGACTCGACCTACAGATCGCACTACTACGTGCCCTGTGCGCCTTGCACTTGTGCCATGAACGTCGACATCACCGAGAGCGGACGCAAGACGTCGCCCGAGATCCCGATCCCGATCCATTGCAAGTGTGTCACGGGCGCGCTGGAACGCGAGATCAAACCGCTCGTCGTCGATCGGTTTAAGCAGATAATCTAAAGCATTGATTTCAAACGCTCGAATGGCATACTGATCATGCGCAGTAACAAAGATGATGTTGGGACACGTTTCCCAACCGACGTCTTCGATCACGTCGAAACCTGTCTTTCCCGGCATTTGTACATCAAGGAAAACAAGATCGGGAGTGTAGCGGCGGATGGAATCGATTGCCTGCCGGCCGTTGCTACACTCCGCAACGATGTCTACGTCCGACATGCGCTGGAGTCGCGTGCGAATCCCTCGTCTTGCAAGTTCTTCATCGTCAACGATCACAACGCGAAGGGTCATAAAAGATCTCCTGGGAATCCGCTCTTAGCGGTTTTCAGCGGAGCAAGCCGAAAGGGCATCTCAATTGTCACAGCCAGCCCACCTTTGGAGGCCGGATCCAGCGATAATTGCGCCGCGTCGCCATACAACTCTCTCAAACGAGCGGACGTATTGCTCAGTCCGACTCCCTGAACAGCAACGCCAATTTCCGGCAGACCCGGGCCATCATCAGTCACGCAAAGGCGCAGTAACCCTTCATTTTGTTCAGCGGTCACCGACACCGCGGCTCCTCGCTCGCAAGCGAGCACGCCGTGTTTAACGGCGTTCTCGACCAAAGGCTGGAGCACCAATGCGGGTACCATACCGCTCAAAGCCTCAGGTTGGGCATCGATCGTTACGCGGAGCCGCGATCCAAAACGTACTTGCTCGATGTCAAGATAGCGGCGGACGAACTCAAACTCTTCCACCACCGGAATCTCGGGTGTATCCGTTGCCTCCAGTGTGAGACGCAAGAAGTCACTTAAGCGAGCGATCATCCGAGAGGCATCGGCATTTTGCCCCTCGACGACGAGAGTTGAAATCGCATTCAGTGTGTTAAAAAGAAAGTGAGGCTCGAGTTGTGCCTGCAACGCGCGCAGGCGCGCCGCGTGCGCCATCGCCTCGGCTCTTGCTGCCCGATCTCGCTGCTTCTCGAGTTCCATCCAATCGTTGATCGCAAAATAAAGCAACGCCCATGCAAGCAGGACAAAACCGTCGTAAAGGAAAGTGCCGAACGGAATTCTCACGAATCGGACTGAGATACCTCCATTTGTCCACAACTTATCGTAGGCTTGGAACAATATGGTATGGACTTCTCGCCACACGGGAGCTCCGGTGAAGGAAACCGCAAGAAGAGAGGCGATTGTCGTGATTGTGCTCCGGGAGTTCTTGCGCAGTTCCCGAAACAGCATTCGGAACCCGAGAGTGAGCGTTAATCCCGTCACAACCAATAACGATTTGTTCACCAATGCGTCGCGAGGAGACATAAACTCCAGCCCCCAGGTGAACATGGCGGCCCCAAAGGCAATCCAACCGCCGCATTGCAGAATCCAGAAAAGCTGGTCCCTACCAACCCGTTTGTTAAGAGCAGAAAACGACAAAGAACTTTCTGGTTCTTGCTGGAGAACCGTCGAGCTACGCGAGCTTGTGTAGGGGGCTTTCAATATTGGCCGCCTCGACTGAATATTACCCCAGATTCGACGTCCAGCATCATTCGGAGAATTCGGAGCAGCCTTCTGAAGGCAGGTTCGAATCCTCAAAGTGCCTTCTAGTACCACACCGCTCAAAGCCTCAGGTTGGGCATCGATCGTTAGCCGAAGACGAGATCCAAAACGTACCTGCTCGATGTCAAGATAGCAGCGGATGAACTCAAACTCCTCCGCCACCGGAATCTCGGTGGTGTATCCGTACCCGCCGTCTGACCGCGATCGCATCAGAACGTGACATCACTGTTTCGGCGTTAACCTAGATTCACTCCGCACTGCGGGCAACCCATGAAATCCGCTATTCAGCGCGAACGATAACGGGTGTCCATCAAGTCCTGGCGGCAACTTAATCCCTACTGCCGTGCTCAGAGTCGGAGCCACGTCCACAGTCATTGCTCCCTCCGGTTGCGATCCATTGCGAATGTTCGCACCGAAGAAGAGAATTGGAACATCGCGGTCATACGCGTACGGGGAACCGTGAACAGAAACCGCCCAGTCAAATATCATTCCCTCCTTGAAACGCACGATAATACCGTATCTTGCCGGATGATGTTCTCGTACTTTCGTTGACCAGAGCGGGAAATCGGTGGTGAACAAGGGTCGAAATGAACGCTGATAGAGCTGCACAAACGGATCTTCGGATGGCGCGGAGAGACGCCGCGGTGTGTATGCGTCCGCGATGAAGTCAGCGCGCTTAAGCTCGTCTGCGATCCGTGCGGTGAGGTCAGTCTGCGTGCCCGTGGTCGCCTTCGCGATCACCTCAACTCTATCCAATACCGCTTCAATCTCGGCCGTGGTTATCCGTCTTCCACCAGGTCGCGATTCAGGCGGATCGGCGACGCCATGGTCAGCCGACAGCGCAACCACATAGTTATTCTTCCCAACAGTCGCATCGAGATGATCGAGGAATCGGGCTAGAGCGTGGTCCAGACGAACCAACGTATCCATCTGTTCAAGACTTCGCGGTCCGAACCTATGCCCGACTTGGTCGGTACTGTCCACATCGATGGAGAGGTAGTCGACGACTCCACGCTGGCCTAGGCGCTCGGCATCGACCGCTCGCGCCGCCAACGCAAAGAGTGCCTCATCTTTTAGAGGAGTTGAGTTGAACCATGCAGGATAGGGCTGGGCATGATCCGGCCGGTCAGCACTTTCACGTTCATAGATGTGAGGAAATTGCTGGTTTGGCACGCCGCGATAGATAGTCTTCTCCGAACTCGCAAGCGACAAATATTGCTTTGGGACGACCAAATTCCAGGTTTTCTCCTGGTAGTGAGGAAGTTCGGACTGGTTAAATACTTTCACCCAGTCAGCGACATCTGAGGCGTAATAAGTGGATGTCGTGAAACTATTCGCTGCCGCATCGAACCCATATACTCCGTCGCATTTGTGGCCGGCATAGGCGATCGGGATGTTTGCATCACTTCCGAGAGCGATGGCTTTCGCGCGAGGGTCGGCCTCCTTGACCCACTCGCCGATGGTCTTGCTGAGGAGAAATTTGGGCGACGCTCCAATACTGGCCGGGTCATTCAGTATTCGAGAGTTGGCGTCATCGGAAAAATCGATCGATGCCCACTTGCCGTCCCGCTCGGTCCAGTACTCATTTGCGACCATGCCGTGATGAGACGGGTACATTCCAGTGGCCAGAGTGGTGTGGCCCGGAAATGACAATGTCATCGCATAGTTGACGTCTCCTCGTTTGATCCAGTATCCGCCACGCTCCAACCGACCGAACCCCAGGCCGAGAGCTGGGACATAATCTCTAAGCAGGTCGCCGCGAAGTTGGTCCATTGTGATCTGGACGATGAGTTTCGGCTGGAGTTGTTGGGAGAACAAACACTGTGGTAAGCACGCGAACACAATTGAGACAAATCCCCCGAGGATTAGGCGACTAAGACCCATCGAAAGACTCCTTTTCCTCTCAATTGAGCAGGGACAAATTAGCTCACACCGAAAAAGAACTCCGCTGTCAAAAGCGATTGATTACAGCGGGGGTCTAGCAAGAAGTATCGAGAGAAGCGTACACGATTCACCACACCTCACATCGTTTTTCAGGTGGCCGTACCATGGCCGAATCTGGCTTGCAGCTGAATGCTTTCTGAAACTCAGGCAGGTTCGAGAGTGGTCCGATGACACGGAACTTGGCCACTGGGTGGGGGTCGGTCTGCACCATAATTCTCTGTTGCTCGATGCGGGTTTCGTCTCCGCGAAACTGACCCCATGCGATGAAGAACTGCTGCTCGGGCGTGAAGCCGTCGATGTCGTCGGGGCGCGATTTCCCCTGCAATGATCGTTGGTAAGCGAGATAAGCAATCTTTACTCCGCCTAGATTTTCGATACTTTCTCCCAAAACCAGTTTCCCGTTGTGGTGGACACCAGGTTCGATGAAGTAATGATCAAACTGGTCGGCCACGCAGGCCGCGCGCTCTTGAAATTGTTTTAGATCGTTGTCGGTCCACCAGTTTCTCAGGCGACCGAGGTAATCAAACTTTGCTCCCTGATCGTCGAAAGCGCGCGAGATTTCGTGCCCAATAACTACACCGATCCCTCCGTAGTTGACCGCGTCGCTCGCGTTTTCGTCGAAGCCAGGAGGTTGCAGAATACCGGCGGGGAAAACGATTTCGTTTTCGAGCGGATTGTAGTAAGCATCCGAAGTTGGTGGCGTCAGGTTCCAGCGGCTGCGATCAACCGGCTTACCGATCGTCTCGCGGTCATCTCGTACCACAAATCGGCGAGCTGCCAGATAATCCTCAAAAAAAGTATCGCGCCGAATATCGATTTTAGTGTAGTCCTTCCATTTATCCGGATAACCGATCTTCGGGTCGAGAGTGGCAATCTTGGCCAGAGCACGCTCTTTAGTTTCGTCCCCCAGCCAGGGACGGCTTAGGATGTCGTCTTTCATGGTTGCTAGGATGTTGCGCACCAGTTCCTGCGTCCTCATTTTGGCCTCTGGCGGAAAGTACCTCTCGACATATTTCTGTCCCAGAGCTTCGCCGAGAAGTCGATCCGTGGATTCCACGCACAATTTCCAGCGAGACCTCATTTCGGACTGGCCTCTTAAGTATTTACCAAAGAAGGCAAAACTCTCCTTCTCGATAGGAGCGGGGAGGGCATCGACGGATGAGTTCAGCACTTGCCACTTCAAGTAGGCCTTCCAGTCTGCCAACGAAGCCAACTCCAGCTGCCGGTCGAATTCCTGCATGAATCGGGGCTGGTCAATACTTAGGTCGACGTCCTGAGACAGTTGGTTGTGGTTAAAGTAGTGCGACCAGTCAAAATGAGGTACTAGCGCCTGGAGTTGCGCAAATTTCATGTTGTGGTCGGTTGCGTTCGGATCACGAATGGCGATGCTGTCCAAGGTAGCTTCCGCGAAATGAGTTTCCATGGACAAGACGCGATGTGCATCCGCTGCTGCCGATTGCGGGTCCGATCCCGCGAGCGCAAACATCCTGGCGATATGCTCCAGGTACTTTTCGTGCACTTCTTTCAGGTGAGAATCAGGTTTCAGATAGTAGTCGCGACCGGGTAGGGAATAACCGTTGGCGCCAAGGTTCGCGAGCACCCGTGAAGGATCATGAACGTCAGTCGAGCTCGCCAATTTGAATGGTACAGCGACCATAATGTCCTGCATTTCGGCGATTACAGACTGCAGATCGGCATTGTCCTTGGCCAAGTTGATCGTCGCAAACAGTTTTTCTAACTCCGCAGCGCCTCGTACATTGATGTTCGCTTCGTCCATGCACGCGCCATAGTAGTCGCCGATGATTTGTCCCGGGGTTCCCTTCTTTGAGGTGTTGTCGTGCTGCGCGTCATCGAGTATTTCTTTCAGTTGCACCTTGGTGTTTTCGTCTGACTCCCAACGCTTGCTCCAGCGCACCATGGTGGCTGGGATAGGATGGTTCGCGCGCCAGGTTCCATTCGCAAACTCATAGAAATCGGTGCAGGGATCCACCTTCCGGTCGAGGTCGCCTACGTCGATGCCGTGCAGCGCGGAACTCTGGGAAAACAGAAATTGCGAAAACAAGAAGATCGAGGGCAGCGCTCTTATGAAAGCGATCAAAGGCTATTCTCTTCTTGATGATTTATGCTAGTTCATCCCATTTTGGCGTTTGGGTGCAGCGGATGTGTGACTTGCGGCTAATATCCAACGCCCGTTTTGCTTTACGAAAACATCAGTGTTGAGTACGTTGCGTTTATGGCGAACTCCGTGAATGACGGCATCGTACGCTTGGTCGAAAGTGGCAATCGCTGCGCCGCTGAAAACGCGCACTCGCAGACTGGTCACATCGGAATTGATGGAGTAATTAGCTGCCTTATTTCGCAGATCGGCCAGTAGCGATTGCTTTGTGTACCACGTACCCCAGCTAGTCCCCGCGGTAAAATCGCCGGTAAGATTACGCTCATAATACGAAACGTCGGCAGCCAAGTCGGCCTTGATGAAGCCATCTTCAAGCTTCGTGATCTCTAAGACTTCAGCGCTCTCCGGCGGCTGCTTTCGCGCGGACGATAAGCTACTCGTCACGATGATTGCCAAAAAAGCTATTTGAATCGATCTAAACATCGAGTATCGACCTTACTTAATTTGCCTGTGGTGAGGCGCTAACATTGCCAACAGAAGTCTTTGCGAGCTCAACAGAAACCCGATTAAATGTCGCCCGCGCGATCTTCGTCGGGGAGCGCGGAAGAGATGTGAAGATGCGCCACATACTTGAATGCTGCGGTGGTATCCCCGAAGTTTCACCAGGAATACTACACCGTACCACGAACAAAGCCAGACATTTGAGGCGAACAGAAGCCTAAATAGGACGAATGCCCCAGAAATCGCGACCAAATGCTTTCCACCACATGTTGAGTCGAAGCGTGGGTGCGCCAGGAAAACTGTGCCTTGCGCGCGGATGATCATTCGTCGCCGGCCGAGTCTGTTTGCCTAGGTTCAACATCGAGTCGAATAAGGAGTCAGTCGGCTGACAGCCAGGCGGAAAGCAGCCTTCACTTGCTCACTTGATTTTATAAAAAAATACAATTGTGAGAATTTTGGAATATCGTCTAACTCTAATCCGGCGTGAACCTCGGCCGGACTCGTTTTTTGTGAGCGGACGACGGCGCCGGAACCAACCGGGGTGTTATTGCTCGTCCAAGGTGCCATGACGCGAAAAGACTTCCATTTTCCTCTTTCCTTTCTCAACACTTCGAGCAACCGCCCACGAGATACCAAGGTCCCTCCTCTAGGTTTCGAGATCGCCCTCGATGAGAACTTATCCCTGTCAAACGCCATTTGCCGAGAGATTATTCTGACTTCCTCGATTTTTCACAACAATGTGAACTTTGTATTTGGACAAAAACTCTGAGTAACTTCGCGCTAGCTCTTCTTTTCCGCGATTTGTAACCCCTTGACTTATTTTGATGACGTCAGCGCTATAAACGTCCATGATGCTCACTAGATCACCCCTCTCCCATGCCGCGCGGAATTCCTCTGTGATTTGAACAATTGCCGCGACATCCGGATCAAAGATCTACGCCGCCATCTGATTCCGACGGAAGTTTCGCCGAACGCTCGACTCTATCTCGCGTTTCAGACATCTGTTCCTCCCGAACTAGCGACCAATCGCCTAATAGCTGGGCCGTGCGATGAAAGCGTATCAGCATTAAGCTCCCCTAGTCATACTTCAGCGCCGCCAGCGGATCGGAGCGGGAGGCCTTTCGTGCTGGCAGGTAGCATGCTAAAAGCGCGGTAATCACAAGCAAAGACGCGGCGGCACTGAACGTGAGGGGGTCGGTAGCCCGAATATCAAATAGAAGCCCGACGAGCAACCGGGTAAGGGCGAATGACGCGACAATGCCGCAAAGCACTCCAGTCAGCGTTAGGCCCATGCCCTGCCTCAATACGAGTTTGACAATATCCCAACGCTGTGCCCCGAGAGCCATACGTATACCTAACTCTCGCTTCCGACGTGAGACGGAGTAAGCCATTACGGCATAGATTCCAAGCGCCGACAACAGCAAAGCGACGACCGCAAAAAGTCCCACACACTGCATCACTATTCGAGGTTGCGCGACCGACGATGCGATCACCTCGTCGAAACTTTGGATTCCGGCGAAGGCCAGATTAGAATCGATCTTCCTCAATTCTTGTCGCACCGCCATAACCAAGTACTGGGGGTCGGACGATGATCGAACAATGAGCGTGGCTGTCGCGCCCAGGTTCTGTGCCAATGGCAAATACATCTCATCAAAAATTGGCGACGTAAGGGTGTTGAATTTCACATTCGACACCACCCCGACTACCACTCGCTGGATCCGGTCGCGTGAATTCGCGATATGCTTGCCTAGCGGATCCTGATTGGGCCAATAGTGATCGGCGACTTCCTGATTAACGATCGCGACGGGCTGGCTGCCGGCCGAATCCTGGTCTGTAAATACCCTTCCTCCGAGCAAAGGAGTGTGTATGGTCTGAAAGTAGTCTGATGTGACTTGTCGGACCGTAATCAAAGGGTCTTTACCTAAACCCTGACAGGCAAGGCCTTCCGGGCAAAAAAACACAAAACGGGATGTTCCGGAGAGCGGGAGATACGTGGTGACGGCTGCAGTTTGGACGCCGGGAAGAATCTTCACCTGATCCACGAGTCTGCGATAGAAATGATCTTGCTGCTCTGGTTGCAAATAGCGGCTAACGGGGAGGGTAATGGGAAAAGTCATTACGTTGTTGGATTCAAATCCTGGATTTACTGTGATAGTCCGAATGAAGCTTTTGGCTAGCAGTCCGGCACCAGTCATCAAGACTAGAGCCAAGGCGACCTCCGCCACCACGAGGATTGAACGTAATCGACTGCGTCCTGCACCGCCGGAAGAACTCCTTCCTTCTTCTTTCAGGCTAGTGTGCAGATCCCATCCTACGACCTGAAGGGCCGGAATCAATCCAAATACCACGGTGGTAAAGCCGCACAACACAAGCGAGAAAATGAACACAGGGATATCCATCTGGGCTTGTTCCAAACGTGGAATAGCCCCAGGAGCGATTGAGCGCAACATAGGAATTAATGACCAGGCAAACACAACCCCCAACGTTCCGCCGGCTAGCGACAAGATCAGACTCTCGGTGAGTAACTGACGCACCAATTGCGCCGGGGTTGCCCCGAGTGCCTTCCGGATTGCCATTTCTTTCTGGCGAGCAGTCGCTTTGACCAGCAGCATACTGGCCACATTGGCGCAGGCAATCAACAAAACAAAACCCACCGCAGCCATCAGCGCTACAAGCGAGGGTCGTAGAGCTCCCACGACAGACTCCTCCAGCGGCATGGCGGAAAGCTCGAACCGCGACGCGTCGGCGTAGCTGCCAAACTGCCGCTTGTAATTGGCGTTGATCGTATCGAGTTCTGACTGGACTTGGGATACATTCTCGCCTTGACGCATGCGGGCAATAAGGGACAAAAAGCTCGCGCCTGACTGGACTAATTCTTGCTTAACAAAAGTCGTTTCGAACACGCGAGGCAGCCAGACCTGGGGTTCGGGAAAAACGACCGGGAATTTGAAGGCCGCCGGTAGGATTCCGATAACGCTGACATTCCTTCCATCCAGTGTTAGAGACTTTCCCACTAGATCAGGATCGGCGCCGAAGTGGTTATGCCAAAAGGCATCACTGATCACAACCACGTCAGCGCCTCCCGGCTGATCCTCCTGCGGCAGAAAAGATCGACCGCGTGCCGGCGCTGCTCCAAGCAGAGGAAAGAAATCCACTGAGACTTTGGCGGCAGCAATCGGTTCCGCCTCGCGCTTTGTCGCTAGGCTCATGGTCAGAGAATAGTAAGCGGCAGTTGCCTCGAGCGACTTGCTTTGTTCCTTGATCTGAGAAAACTTCGTAAACGAAGCCAAAAGAGGGCTAGACCGGGATTGCAGATTGACCGCGCTAATGGCAACAAGTCGTCCCGCGTCTGGATACGAAAAAGAACGCAAGAGCACTGCATTCATAATACTGAATATTGCAGTGCTTCCACCAACACCCAATGCCAGAGTGAGCACGGCCACGATTGCGAACGTGGGACTCTGTCTTAGTACTCGCCAACCGAATTTCGCGTCTTGCCAAAACGTTTGCATAACCACTCTCCTCTGGATGCCTTGAAAAAGTGTTCCGCCAACCGTTCTCCATAGCGAAGATACTTCTCTGATAGCGTGATGCGCATCGCAATTAAGATCCGACTATGGCTGCCGATATATCGAGAGTCTGCTTCCGCCAATGCAACTAGGTCGCCAACGGAACGCTCCCATGACATCACGAAATAAGCCTGCGCTCGGTTCGAAAATACATAACAGTGTTCGAATTCCGAACGAGATGTCCAAAATTGGCCACTCCCATGTTGGCTTCATTGGAGTAGTCAGCGTTAGAGGCCCACCGAATCCCCCAGTACAACCGAGCTGACCTCCTTCAGCACTCCCACCCAGCTGCCGTATCATGGCCGCAAGCGTTCAGCGCAAGATTTCCGTCCCGGCGTCAGAAACTTAATCCCGAAATGAGATTTCGGTCAAACTCCACTTTCTGTGACGCGAGAAACAGGGAAAGTTGGGATTCGACGGGCGTTTTGACTGAATTCTCGAACCGGATTAAGAGCGGCTTCGCCGGAATGCGCGTCTGTAGCGCTCTGTTTGAGTGACGGAGGAAACCATGCCAGCCAATAGCGATTGCGTGGGTTTCCGTCGTCGCAAAGCGGTTTCACTCGCGTCCCTCCCGGCTCTTTTTAAGACGAGCGAACCGAGTCAATGGTTAGCAGACGCCATTCGAAGCCACTTGAAGCGGATCAAACTCAAGTCGCATTAGGTTGGAGTTGTAGTACGCGACGGGAAGCTCATCTAAATACCGCAATTCCACCGGCCCGTCGCTGCCCGCGCGCATCACCTCGATATGTCCCCGCTTCGCTCCCGCGAAGGAGGCACCGAAAAAGGCCTCCTCCAGTTGGGTTCGTCAACCACGTATCTTGCTTGCAACATTGTCAATTCTGCCCTTTCAATTTCTTCAGCATCTCGAAGCCATGCTTGTTCTGCGGATCCAGTTCCACCGACTTCTCATAACTTTGTATGGCGCGTTCTCTTTGGCCGGCTAATAGCGGCGCTCGATGTCACGCGCCAGCAGGTGCGCTCCGTGCGAAGAAAATGCCATTCAATTCCCTCGCCGAGACACTGGCCTACATTAAATTCGTCGACGGGTTAAGGGCGAAGACGGCAATCGCCACGGCTGGCTTCGCAGGGTTACAGTCAGCGAGCTCCAGGGGCTCGATTGGAAGGATCGCTATGACGGCCAGTGGCACGTAGAGAGAAAAGTGGTAAAAGGCAGAACAGATACCAACACTGCGGCCAGGCAAGAAGGCGTACCGATTATTCCGTATCTCCAGAAGATCACCGACAAGTATTGGAAAAGTGTGGGATGTCCCGCCGAAGGGGCGGTCTTTGGCAGATGGATGAACAATCTGAAGCGCGACCACAGCACCCCTCGGTTAAAGAAAAAGGGGATGAAGTGGAACGGGTGGCACGCCTTTCGCCGTGGCCTGGCCACCAACTTGCACGAGATGGGAGTTCCTACTAAAGTTATAGTGAGAGTATGCCGTCACACCGACGAAGCACCTACGAAGAAGCACTACATCCATGCCACCAAACGGGGCGTGCGGAGCGGCATGCGAAAGCTGGAAGCGTCGATAACACGAGAGAAACACGAGAGACGCTAAAACAACTATCCGTAAGTTGTTGATTGTAAATAGTGCCGACGTAGCTCAGTTGGTAGAGCAGCCGATTCGTAATTTGCAAATCCTCCCGCATTCGCCGCTTGGTTATCCGCTGGGAGTGCCTCGTCGAGAACTTCTTCGGCATGGTGCGTCTCGGTTGCATGCAAATCTTGCTCAGGCGATTATGAGGCGGCCTACTCGTCCCTCAACGCCACCATGGGATTGACCTTGGTCGCGCGCCGTGCCGGGATGTAAGTCGCGGGCACGACCGCGATCGCCAGCAATACAGATACTTCAACAAATGTCACAACATCGGTAGGCGCGACACCAAACAGCAGGCTGGAGATCACTCGTCCTGCTGCGAATGCCGCCAGCATTCCCAGGCCAGTCCCGATCAAAGTGAGCCGCAAACCATTGCCGATGATGAGCTGGCGCAACTGCCACGGCTGTGCTCCCAGAGCCATGCGGAGACCCAGTTCGCGAGTACGCTGCGCGACCGAATAGGCCAGCAACCCATAGATCCCAAGCGCTGCGAGCAGTAGTGCTATTCCCGCAAACATGCCGACCAGATATGCGGGATAGGCCCTCAAGAACATGGTCGCACTTTGCGCAATCACCTGCTCCATGCTGGCGACAGCATAAACGGGAACACCTGGGTCGATTTCGCGAACTGCACGACGGATTGTCTCCGCGAGAGCAGCCGGGGCCTGCTCGGTACGAACTACAAGACTGAAGTAGCCACTGGCATCCTGTTCCAGGTTGTCGTAAACGACTGGGGTGGGGCGGGCATCCAGACCCGCCACGTTCTCATTGCCCACGACCCCCACGATCTCCCACAGATTGGGTGCGTTCGTGTAAGTGAAATTGATTCGATTTCCAATGGGATTCTGGCCGGGAAACACCATATCGGCGAGCGCCTGATTCACCACCACGACGTGCGGCGAGTTGGCATTGTCCTGCAGCGTGAATACCCGGCCCGAGCGCACCGAAATGCCCATCGTACGAAAGTAATTCAAGCTGACGCTTCGGCTATTGGCCTCATACTCTTCTTCGCCGCTCGTCTTTGGATGCCTTTCCAGGTCAAAGCGTGATGTGTTGCCGGCACCCGACAATGGAACAATCGTTACCGCATCAGCTCCCCTGACTCCGGGCAGGGCGTTTACCTTTTGCAAGAGCTGTCGCAGAAATGCTAGGGCCTGCGGATCATCCGGGTAACTCTTGTCGGGCAGAGCCAGAGACAGCGTCAGCAGATGGTCGGCCTTGAATCCGGGATCGACCTGCAACACGTGCCGCAGGCTGTTGAGCATGAGTCCGGCACCCACCAGAAGCACAATGGCCACCGAAATCTCGGCGACCACTAGACCATTTCGCAGCCGGACATGCGCCGAACCAACTGAGCTGCGTCCCATATCCTCCAGTGATCCACGCACGTTCGGTTTGAACGCTTGAAAAGCCGGGGCCATGCCGAACAGAATTCCTGTGAGGACAGACAGCGCCAGCGAATACAGCAGAACGGCCCGATCCACACCCAGCCCCTGCAACGCGGGAAGCGAGGAAATTTGGTTCTTCGGAATCGCCGAAATGATTGCCGGGACAGCCCAGCAGGCCAACATAATCCCAGCTGCGCCGCCAATGAGCGCCAGTACAATACTCTCAGTCAGAAGTTGCCGCAGGATGCGGCCGCGCGCGGCACCCAGAGCAACGCGAACCGCGATCTCTTGCTGCCGGGGAACCGACCGTGCCAGAAGTAGTCCAGCCACATTGGCACAGGTGATCAGCAAGACAAAACCGACCGCAGCCATCAGCAGCAGCATCACGGGCCGGACCGAACCCGTGATTTGGTCCCGCAGAGGAATTAGCCGAGTGCCGACACTTTTATTGGAAGTCGGATATTGCAACTCCAGTTGTCGAGCCAGCGTCTGCATTCCAGCCTGAGCCTGTTGGACGCCCACTCCCGCCCGAAAACGGCCGACAGGATGGAACCAATGCATATTTCTACGCTCCAGCATTCCTCCAGAGAGGTGTAAAGAACGCCAGATGTCTGCCGAGCCACTGGGCCCGAACTGAAAGTTCTTCGGCAACACGCCAACGATGTTGCAGAGGTTCCCATCGAGTACCAGTGTCTTCCCGATGATGTTGGGGTCGCTACCAAATCGGCGTTGCCATCCGCCGTTCGTCAGAATGACGGCGGTCTGCGCCCGAGCCTCATCTTCAGCGGACGAGAACGTTCTGCCGAGAGCCAGCTTTACTCCGAGCGTTTCAAAGAATCCAGAACTAGCCACCGCCACGGGAATCTGCTCGGCGCCGTCCTTGGTCGACAGTGTCGCCGTGCTGCCCGAATACCCGCCTATTCGCGAAAACACCTGGTTGTGGTTCTCCATATCCAGATAATCCGGGTAGGAGGCCTCCATCTGTTGAAAGCTGCCCGAAGTTCGTGTCTCCCAGACCTGGACCAGTTCGTCCGGCTTTTCATAAGGCAGCTTGCGCAACAGCGTCGCAGTGAAGATGCTGAAAACTGCCGAATTGGCGCCAATGCCGAGAGCGAGCATGAGCACGACAATGGCAGCGAACCCCGGGCTCTTCACCAGCATGCGCCAACCATAGCGAATGTCTTGTACCAGCGTTTCCACCGTTTCACCTCACTCGTAGGGCAGCGCCACTATGGGATCGACTTCACGGCACGGCGCGCTGGGACGCAACTTGCGATGACAGCTGCGGCGCTCGACACGAGCGACGGCGACAAAGGTGCCAGGTGAATCTGTGGGAGCAATTCTCTGACCAGATCTACTTCAATAGGTAACTTATTGACTGTAAAAGCAAGAGCGAAGACCACTGTGGGAACGACCTGGATCATTCTGTCCGCCCACGACCTTCACTGTCCGGAAGTGTACAGCAACAATCAGTCTCCTGCGGTTTATGAGACCGGTTCTACTTGATAGTCCGATGCAACGTTTGTTGAAACAGACCTGATTAGAATCGGTTTCTCTACAACGATGACAGGACTTGCAACGTCAATACACTGCATATAGGTTGCCATCCGCACTTCCAAACACGACGATGTGATCTAAGACAATCGGAGAAGACAGAATGGCGCCTACTGTAAACATCTTTTGAATGCCCGCGACAACATCATCGTAAAAAAAGGTTTGCATCGCCACTTCATAAGCGGGCCTTCCATCCTTCGTCGTGTAAATACTTCCGTACTTACGAGACCCGTCGGTCTGAAAGATCCACGCGATGCTGTGGTCTCTGAGATTCACCGCGAAAAGTTTTCCTTCATGTGAGCCGATGTACAGCATGTCGCCGGCTAGAGCAGGTGATGAAAACATCGGCCACTTCATCCCAATCGAAAATAGCTCTTTTCCCGACTTCGCATCGAGCGCATGTAACAACGCCGAATCCGAGGTGGTGAAATATACTTGTCCGTCCTTAACAGCTGGTGAACCAATGACCCAGGAACCTGCGTTGTTGTAGACCCATCTTTGCTTCCCGGTGCGAGCGTCGAGCGCATAAAGGTTAGAATCACGACAGCCGAAATAAACCACACCATCGGCGATCGCTGCTGAGGATTGAATCCCGATTTGGTTATGTATTTTGGGATCTTCGCCGGTCTTAAAGCGCCAGACCAGGTTTCCGGTAGAACTATCGATTGCGTAAAAGAAGGTATTCCAACTTCCAACGTAGAGTATTCCATCAGAAACGGCCGGTGAAGCGTGCACTACATCGCCAGTGTGAAATGTCCATTTGAGACGGCCGGTCGAGGCGTCGAGGGAATAAACGTTGCCATCCCCGCTGCCAAAGTAGACTTCACCATTAACCACGACCGGAGAGGACAGATAGAAATCAAAGGGATCAGGCATCAGTTCGTTAGCAGGTTCCATGCCGTGAATGTGCTTTGCATTAAACCGTTTCTCGCCCTCTGTTGAGAATTTCCATTTCAACTTGCCGTCCGACTCATTCAGAGCGTAAAAGCAGGAGTCATAACTGACAAAATAGACGGTTCCTGACACAACAGCGGCCGAAGAAACGATCCGGCCTTTCGTGATGAATTTCCACTTCTGCTTCCCGGTTTCTTGATCGACCGCAAAGAAATCTCCGTTTGTACTGCCTATAAAGATCATTCCATCCGCAGCGGTCGGTGACGCGTAAAGCTCACCTCCCGCATTGAACTTCCACTTTAGTCCGGCTAGGGAGCGAGGCCCAGATGCTTGATAGACGCCGCTATGCTGCGCATCCGCACGAAACATTGAGCTGTCCTGGCCAATGCAGGGCGTGAGAAGGGATGCCCACGTGAAGACGAGGAGAATGAAACAAGTTGCTTTCTCAGAATATGGAATCATTGTTAACCCACCACCATCGTCTTCGGACCCTTCGTCGCGGCCGGTTATCATAGTACCCGCGATGCACGAGCCTCGGGAAAGCGTTCTCTTGGTGATGGCACTCTCAGACCCAAGTAGCTCGCTCTGCAAGTGACACAAGACGAAATACTTCCTTAAGTCAAAGGTAGAACGCTCGAGACGTTGATGTTCGATCTCGGACAGCCCTTGTTCAGATATGGACAAGGCGGCTGGCTCAACCGAGACGCGGGCATTTCAGATTAGCCGTAGTCGTTGCATGCAAATCCTGTTCAGGTATTTGTGAGGAGCCTACTCGTACCTCAACGCCACAATGGGATCGACTTTAGCTGCGCGCCGTGCGGGAATGTAGCTGGCTAAGAAAGCTACCATGCTCAAAAGCAAAGCCGCACAAAAGAACGTTGCTGGATCTGCGGCGCTCACTCCAAACAGCAAACTTGACATAAACCGGGTTAGTGCCAATGCGGTGACTGCGCCGGCTGCCACGCCCAGCGCTCCGAGCTTGAGAGCCTGGCCCACGATCAGGGCCAACACGTCTTTGTGGGCTGCTCCCAGCGCCATGCGAATTCCAATCTCCGGTATGCGCTGCGCTACCGCGTAGGAAAAGATTCCGTACACTCCGACCGAGGCCAGCAGCAGGCCCAACCCTGCGAATGTACCCAGCAACATTGTGGAGAAACGGCGCGCGGCCATTGAGCCTGACAGTACTTGATCCACGCTTGCAATGTCGGAGACCGCCAACTCCTTATCCATGGCCGAAACCTGCCGGAGCACTTCGGTGGCGTAACTGAGCGGATCGGAGCCGGCGCGGATAACCAGCACCATGCTGCCATTCATGTACTGAGCGTGAGGTACGTACACCTGCATGGTGCGAGGCGCATCGAGTCCGTTTTGCTTCACGTCCTTGACCACTCCGACGACGGTGCGCTGCAGTTCGCTCTGTTCGTCCGAATTTCCGGAGACGCGGAGGCGCTTTCCAATGGCATCTTGATGCGGCCACCAACGTTCGGCCGCGGTTTCGGAAACCATGACGACGAGCGGAGCGTTGGCACTATCCGCCTCGGCAAAGGATCGGCCGCGCACCAGCCCGATTTGCATCGCCCGGAGATAGTCGGGAGTGACGACATACCGTTCGGGGGAAGGCTCGGTCCCTGCGGCATACACTTGTCCTTCAACCCGGGCCTCCACCGTGTCGAAATCGTTGCCGAGCGGTAACACCTGCACTGCGCCCGCGGACTGGATTCCGGGGATAGCACTGATGCGACCCAACAGTTCTCGGTAGAACGCTACCGTTTTCTCGGTTGCGAAGGGATACCTCGAACCAGGCAGCCCTATGCTCATGGTGAGCATGTTCTTTGGATTGAAACCGGGATCTACGCCGCGCAACTTGCCATAGGTACGGAGCATTAGTCCGGCACCGGTCAGCAGGGCGAGGGCGAGAGCAATTTCTGAAACGGCCAGTACCTTGCGGAAAGTATGGTGTCCCGTTCCGCTAGAACTCCGTCCGCTTTGCTTCAGCACGTCATTTACATTCAGCCCGAGGAGTTGCAGTGCGGCAACCATTCCGAAAAGAACACCCGTCAACAGGCTGACCGCCACGGTGAAGCTCAGCACCCGAAAATCGATTCCGATGCCGACGAGTTGGGGGATCACTTTCGCACCCAAGGCAGGAATCACCGTTGTGCTCCAAGTGGCCAGAAGGATGCCAAGAAATCCTCCCATCAGGGCCAGCAATACGCTTTCGGTCAGAGTCCGGCGGACCAACCGGGCACGGCTCGCGCCCAACGCAGATCGCACTGCGATTTCCTTCTGCCGTCCGGTGGCGCGCGCAAGCGATAGATTGGCGATGTTAGAGCACGCAATCAGTAAGAGAAATCCGACGGCCCCGAGCAACACCAGCAGAGCCGGACGCAGGTTTCCCGCGATGTCATCTTGCAGTTTGACGACGCGAATACCGGTGGTCGCGTAGTCATTCGGAAACCGTTGCGCAAGATTCCGATTGATCACGCCAAGATCGGACTGGGCTTGCTGCAAAGTGACCCCCGGCTTGATTCGAGCCACGGCACGCAGGTGGCGTGAGGTCCGGTCCCGATCGTTGCGTTTTTCTGCTACTGGCCGGTAGAACTGTGCACCTCCGGTTACCAAGCTCGAGGGCAGCATCGGAAATTCCTTTGGCATGACGCCGACTACAGTGTAGGGGCGTGAGCTGATCCTGATTTGCCGGCCAACAATTCTGGGATCTCCGGCAAAACGGCGCTGCCATAGTCCGTACCCCAGAATGACGACTTGATCTTTGCCTTCGATTTGTTCTTCCGGCAGAAACGAACGCCCCAGCAGCGGACGTCCGCCCATGACGGAGAAATAACCGTCTCCCACCTGCATTCCAGAGATGCGCTCCGGCCTTCCAGGGTCGGAGAATACGGCGCTCCAATCGCCGAACGCGGCGACGTTCTCAAACACGTGGTTTTGTGCCCGATAGTCGTCAATGTCAGTGAACGAAAGCTGAGAGCGATTTTTTCCGGCGGCGCGATCATCGCTCCACATCAGAACCAGGTTCTTAGGGTTCTTGTAGGGGAGATCGTTCACCAGAACAGAGTTGACCACGCTAAAGACAGCGGTATTCGCGCCGATGCCAAGCGCCAGCGTTATGACAGCTATGGAAGTGAAGCCCGGCGACCTCCGCAGCGTGCGGAAACCGTAACGAACATCTTGGATCAGGCCCTCCATACGTTATTAGCCATATCCCGACCGCAACGATGGTATCGAACTTCGCGGCTACACCGCGCCTGCCCAATAGGAACGCGATGCCGGCAAAAGTATCCCAAGCGAACCGGAGCAAGTCTCTGACCAAATCTGCCCAAGAGGTAACTCCTTGACTGTAAAAGAGAAATCGAACATTGCTGCGGAAGCGAAGTGGATCATTCTGTCCGCCGACGGGCTGTCACCGTCCGGAAGCGAACAGCAACAATCAGTCTCCTCGGGGTTTATGAGACCGGTTCTAACAGACTGTAGGAGTCGACAGGACAGATTGGCAACCAGTCCTTCGACGCCTTTGCGGGACCAATCACAGATTTGTTCGATTTTCGACCATCCAAATAATTGGATATTGCTTCTCAATCCGAATACTGGAGAGGGAATGCAATAGCAGTGAGCTCTGTGCGAACCGGAGACCGCGAACCGATCTCAAATGGGAGCGCCTGTTGTAACCCCAAGTGGTCGGCCCAAAGTGCGTTATATTTGTGCTTTGTGTATCAATCGGTTGCGAGTCCAACCGGGAACGGCATTGGTTGCTGTGGACGATTTGTAACTGCGAAAGCCTCAAGAATCTACAGAGTTCAACAATTTTCAACACCTGGCGGAAGGAACTAGCACTCCTCGATTCTGACGCGAGCCTTTCTGCGGAGCTTCGGGAACGCCTGAGAGACAGCGCCGAGCAGCAATTGTGGCGAATTTCCAAGTAGCTAAAGCAGTTTGATTCCTGTCGCTCCTTAAACTTCCCCTGGCCATCGCTATTTCTGTCGCGGGCAATATTCAGCGACCACGCCTAGAGCGTTGAGCATCTCGCTGCCCCAGTTCTTCCCGACGTAAACGAAGCCAGTTCCCGGCGGACCGCCATAGTTCTTCACCCAAGCTCCGGCAAATCCACGCTCATCCAACGAAAGCGCTGTTGTATTGCCCGATAAGGGCAGATCCCAGGAACCGAGCCACCATTCCCCCAGTCCCCAGTCGCGGCCGGCTGGCGTGACCTGATTGTTATTCAACTCGCCGTTGAGCGCACCCTTGAAAGAGACGCTAAGTAGGTTGCTAGCGTCATCCCACCGAATGGCGGCGCCCGTTATTGTGTCTTTCTCTACGATCAGTCTCAACATCGACGGGGGAACTCCGGACCAGACAACCTTGCCGCCCGAGTCCAGATATTGGCGGAACAGACAGTGCGCCGGATCAGGCCCCGCTATAGGCGCTGGAAGAACATCCGTAGGAAAGACGACCACGCTGGGCACGCGGTCAGAAACGCGTTTGGTCAGCCAGCCTCCCACCGTCGCGGACATCAGGACTTCGTAGCCGCGTGCTTGAAAAAAGTCCCGGACCACGGCGAACTGCTTATAGTCTGGTTCAAGGTCGATGCCCACTGAGAGCTTGGCAGTTTCCGCGTCCCAGTAAACGGCCCGCTGCATGGGCTGCGCACCGTCCGTGCGAATTGCGTATACACCACCGTCGTTGCTCCCAAAATACACAACTCCATCCCCCGCCACAGGCGACGACTGGATGCTCGATCGGGTTTGGAAGTGCCAGCTTTCTTTGCCTGATGTCAGATCGACTGCGTAAAGACTTCCCGACTGATTCGTAACGTACAGCTTCGAGCCGGCAACCGCCGGCGAAGACCACACGCGGCTTGGCATTTTGAACCGCCACAATTCCTGACCATCAGTTGCCTGCACGGCGTGGACGAAATGGCCATCCGCAGTGCCCATATAGACAACCTGGCCGCGGACCGCGGGCGAGGAAATGGCCCACGGGCCGCCTTCCTTCGCGTAGTCGTAGATCCAATTGAGCGTGCCCTTGGTCGCATCGACGGCATACAAAGTAGCGTCTCGCGATCCAATATAGACAACGCCGTCGGAAATCGCGGGAGAGGACAGGATAGACGTGCGGTCGTATCCCACATCGGCGGAACGGAGCGACCGGCCTTTTGTGTCATACCGCCAGATTAGCTTGCCGGAACTGAAATCAATCGCGTACAGGCTGCCGTCGTAGCTACCGACATAGACCACGCCTTTGCTGATTGCCGGAGAGGACCGAACCCGCCCCCCGGTACGGAACTTCCATCGCGGGCTCCCCGATTTCGCATTAAACGCGTACACCAGCCCATCGCCGCCGCCGACCACGACCGTATCGTTCAGAACCGCGGCGGACGATAGAATGAAGTCGCCATCGTAAGCGGCCGAGTGTTCCCCGATTTCATTCTGATAGGCGCGGGGAGCGTCGGGACCGAACTGCGTCCGCCACGACAGTTTCCCATCGCGAAAGTTGACGGCGTAAAAGCTTCCCCTGTAACTGGAAAAGAAAACAAGGCCGCTAGACACGGTAGCGGAGGAAGCCACCGCGCTGTCAGCAGTAAACTTCCATTTCTCGTGACCCGTGTTGGCCTCGAGCGCATAGAGATTTCCATCCGAGCTGCCGACGATAACCAAGCCGCCGGCGATGGTGGGAGAAGACCGGACCGCCCCGCCCGTTTGCTTTCGCCACAGCACACCACCATAGATTCCGCTACTCGAGTCTGCATAGACTGCAGCATGATCGAGGCTGTTGCGAAACATAGAGACGCTGGCAGCAGGATCTTCCGCAACTAGCCCCGCCGGCAACGCGATGAAAAACAACAGGGCAGCACCTAAACGGCAGAAGCGTGTGAGCATGTTTAGCGACCTTTCGGAGCCTCGACATCGTGCGCTCGTAGCCAGGCGTCGATCATGTCCAAATATCCGGGTACGAAGGTTGGAGGCCCTCCGCTATAAATAATGTGATGGGTTCCGGGGACGGCGGCCCCGTGTTCCGCGTTGAGAAATTCGATCACCGTGGAATCCGGGTCGCCGCCCAGGGCGAGGTTGCTGCGCCACAGCTCGTTCATAGCAGTGAACAAGGCTGGACGGTCTTTGCCGCCAAGCACGACCAGGATGGGCTTCGCCATCCGCTGTATGTCGGGAGCCGGATCGTAGTTTGCCACCCACTCCCATTTGCTGCGCGTCGATTCCGTCGGCAATATGTGGCTTATATCTACGGCCTTGAACCATGGTTTCTCGCGAGCGGCGTCGATCGCGTCATCCAAGCTGGCACGATTCTCCCCCGTCCTTAGGTAGGCAAAGTATTGTGCTACCAGCGCTAAAGCCGCCCCTCTTTCGTCGCCCTTAACGCCGGCTCGATCCAGCGCGGCAGCATAGTCGTGCTCCTCGATTTCCAAAGGCCTGACACCGCCGCCCGTGACGACGATTACGAACGCGAATGCGTCTGGTGCGCGTGCCGCGGCGTGGGGAATTACCCATCCCGCCTGGCTGATGCCCCATACGCCAACGCGGTGGTTGTCGATACCTGGCTGCGCTTTGAGAAAGGCAGTCGCGGCTAGTGCGTCGTCGGCGAGGTCGTCCAGTGATTCCTCCGTCCACGAACCCCCGGAAGACCCAGACCCTCGCTTGTCAAATATCAGCGCCGCAAAACCCAATCGTGTGAATCTTTCGGCGAAAATGCGCAATTGCTGCCGGGGTCCAGGCCCCGATCCATGCAACAAGACAATGCCGGGATGCGTCCCCCCGTTCGTGGGGCGCAGCAACGTACCGGACAAAGTTACAGGGCCCACAGTAAAAGTGATGGCTTGTTCTTTCACGGGGCCCGGCTCCTCAGTCTTAGCCATCGGTGCAATCACCGGAGTGATCGAAGCGGTGCCGACCATGAGGGCCGTGCAGACGATGGGTCTCAGCGCATCCCGCAGGGTCATAAATGAATTACAACCTCCATGTTCCCTGCCAAGTGTGGTGCATGCGGGTCGGAATGTCTTGGAAAAACTAAAGGTCCGTGCTCATCATCTTGCGAATCCGATTCGGTGTGAGCCGCAGTTCTTTTCGCAATTCGTTGGTGCAGTGGCTCTGGTCGTAGAAGCCGGTTTCGAGGGCTATCTCGGAAAGCGCCGCTTGTGTATTCCAGATCTGCTTTATTGCGCTCGTAATGCGCCGACGCCGTCGGTACCGCCCGATGCTGCACCCGAAACGCTTGCGAAACGCGTTAACCAAATAAGCGGGATGCAATTCTGCCATTCTGCCTAACATCTCGAGTGAATGATTTTCGGTGAAGCATTCGTCCAGGAATATTCGCACGCGTTCCACGCCATTGCTGGTGGCGGCCTGTCCGCGGTCCTGGTTGAAAACAGTAAGGAGGGAAAGGCAATGCTCCTCCAGTTCAACTTCGGCGGTAACGGGGTCCCTCAGACATCGGATGATTTGGGCGCAGTCCCCGAGGGAAGGGGCTGCCGGTTCGAAACGCAGCTCGGAGAGGAAATGCAGCGCGGAATCAACACGCAGTCGGGCTGCAGGGATCTCAATCACTATCGCAGCCATGCCATCTTCCCCAAACTCATGTAAATGTTCCTCACCGGGAGGCCGATAAATGACTGCACCTGGTTCGTAGTCGATCGTTCGGTAACGAAATTGGTCGCGAGATGCACCCCGCAGTAGGACACACAAGGTGGCGTTCTCATGATAATGACGAGGAACTCTCGATCGCGCTGCTTGAGTGAAGTGCGTAATCCGCAAGCCACCGACAGTGCGTTGACTGAGGACCCTAGATGGAGTAATGCCAGTGCGAATCACAATCGATAGACGCCGAGCACAACCGATAGTTAGCTGCCCTTTTCCGGACCTTGCTTGGCGCGAAAGCTTTGACAAAATCGTGCTTCTGCCAGAATCACGCATACATTGTGGCAATCGACATGACAAGCCAGCGCAAGCACACTGCCGTACTAAGAATTTGTGAGGACTTCATCCAAGATCGCAAAACATGGATCGACGACAAAAAAAAAATGCTAGCCGGCACTTATCCCCCCGGACGAAGACTGACCGCCTCAGAATTTACAGTAAGTGTCAGAGCAAACACACGGTCGACAGATTGAATCGGCAGCCACACCGACTTCGTCTGGCGTTTGACGACAGGCAAGTGCCATAACGCGTGCAATGCTCGACCGTCTTTGCATATAATCCGCGAGCCATGAAGAAATGGATTGCCGCGGCGTTGCTTTTTGCTAGTGCGGCTGTCGCGCAGCAAGCCCACATTCAATACGAGCCGCCGAACGCGCCGGGTGCCGGCCAGAGGCTACTCGCGCAATTTACGGCGACTGGGACGTCGTCAAGACCATCTTCCCGATGAACGGGAAACCGCTAGTGACGAAAGGCACGTATAAGCAGTACTTGGGAGTGGCTTTGGTATTTATGAGATCGCTTTTAGTCTCTGTGTTCGGATCTTGAACCTTGATCACACCTGAAACTCCATTCGTTGCGATGCGAGTTGGAGTGCACATCATTGGGCCGGATATCGAGAGTGACAATAAGGAACAAAATAATGAAAAGGGGAATGGCCATGCAAGACACGTAGAACACTGCAACCAGTATCGATGCCTACACCGGCGCACTTACCTTGGGATCGGCGAGCTTTGTCGAAGATGGAGCTCTTTGGCTGACGACGTTGCTGCCTTCATCGGCCGTGCAGGAGAAGAGGGATCATCCTCTTCCGTCACGCCGGCTTTATTGAGGTCCGTCTGAGAAACATCCGCAAAAGCGCTCACTTTATTTGCTCACTACGCCAACCTTTCTATCAAAACTCCGTCATATCAACTACTGGTGAGATCTATGCCCGCTTTTACGCTGAATGTGAATGGAAGTGGGCATCTTGTGGATGCCGACCCGGATATGCCTTTGCTGTGGGCTCTGCGCGACTTCCTCCGTCTCACCGGCACCAAGTATGGCTGCGGCATGGGAGTGTGCGGCGCTTGCACGGTTCATGAAGATGGCATACCCATGCGCTCCTGCCAGCTTCCACTCTCCGCGACGGTGGGGAAAAACTATGTGACCATCGAAGGGCTGTCCCCCCACGGCGATCATCCTTGCCAGCAAGCGTGGCTGGCGGAGGATGTCTCGCAATGCGGCTATTGCCAGGTCGGCATGATCATGGAAGCGGCAGCGCTGATACGCCGCAAACCAAATCCCACTGACGCAGATATTGATGCCGATCTGTCTGATCATATTTGCCGCTGCGGCACCTATCAGCGTATGAGGAGAGCGATCCATCGTGCCGCCCGCGAGGTGCACAAGACATGAGAACGACGCGGCGGTCTTTCCTGAAAACCAGCCTCAAGACTAGCGTGTTTGCCGGTACCGGCCTGGCCCTCTGTTTCGAGCTGCCCCGGTCGGTTGCCGTTGATGAACCTGTGACCTTCGAGCCGAACGCTTACATCAGCATCACACCGGACAATGTCGTTCGTCTCTGGATTACCCGCTCAGAAATGGGGCAGGGTGTTCGCACCACACTTCCCATGATGTTGGCAGAGGAACTGTCGGCTGACTGGTCGCAAATCGAATATATGCAGGCTATGCCCGGAGGGCGATTCAAAGGCATTCGTTTGCGGACTAGCGGCAGCGGCAGCACGGTCGGCACCTACGACGCACTGCGCAAGGCCGGCGCCACCGCGCGGCAGATGCTAATTGCCGCCGCTGCGGAAAGATGGAGGGTCGACGCTTCGTCGTGCCGCGCGGACCAAGGCAGCGTCGTGCACCTCGGCACCGGCCGCAAGTTGAGCTATGGCAATCTCGCTGCTGCCGCCGCACGACAGAGAGTGCCGGACAATCCGCCACTGAAAAACCCTAAGGATTTCCGCATCATCGGCAAACCGTTGAAGAGAATTGACGGCAACGGCATTGTGACCGGACGAGCCGTCTACGGAATTGATGTCCACGTTCCTGGCATGCTGCATGCCGTCATGGCGAGGTGCCCCTGTGTCGGCGGGAAAGTAGCCAGCTTCGATGCCACCAAGTCGTTGTCGGTCGACGGAGTTCGTCACGTGGTTCCGGTTAAAAGCGGGCTGGCCACCGGAGTGGCCATTGTCGCCGATTACACCTGGGCTGCGATGAAGGGACGAGATGCGCTCAAAGTCGAGTGGGACCACGGCCCCAACGCCAACTTTGACTCCGATCACTTCCTCACCCAAATGCAAGACCAGCTTGCCCAACCGCAAGACGGATACTTCGTCCGTGACGATGGAGACGCCAGAAAGGCGCTGGGCTCGGCTGCAAAGAAACTGGAGGCAACCTACGAATTTCCTTTCCAGGCGCACGCTCCGGTTGAGCCCATGAACTGCGTCGCCGATGTGCGCAAGGATTCCTGCGAAATCTGGGCGCCCACGCAGTGTCCTGAGGTCGTTTTATCGGAAACGGCCAAGATGCTTGGTCTGCCAGAGGATTCGGTCAAGGTCCACATTACGCTGCTAGGCGGCGGTTTCGGTCGCCGGCTTTTTGCGGACTATGTTCCCGAGGCCGTGGAAGTGTCGCGCGCCATCGGCAAGCCGGTACAGATGCTGTGGACGCGCAGTGACGACATGCGCTGTGGATTTTTCCATCCTTCTGACGTGCAACACATTGCCGGCGGATTCGACGCGGCGCGACACCCCATCGCCTGGGTGCAGAGATCGATCGGTTCCGACCTTTCCATGTTTGGCTTCCCCACAGAGGAGCAGAAGAAGAATTCGCGGCACTACTTCGAGAATGGTCTTCCCTGGGGTTCGTTTGATAATCCTTACAATTTTCCAAACTTGAAAGCTGATTTTATCCCGCTGAATTCACCGGTGCCGACCGGCCCCTGGCGCGCGGTGTTCTATCCGCCCACGGTGTTTGCCCGAGAGTCGTTCCTCGATGAAATGGCGCACACCGCAGGGCAAGACCCGCTCGAGTTTCGCTTGCGTCTGCTCGAACCAGGAAGTGTTCTTAACGTCGGTGACGCCAAGATTGATCGAAGCCGGCTGATTCGAATTCTGCAAGTGGCAGCGGAAAAGTCGGGGTGGAAACGCCCGCTCGAGCAAACTGGTGATCGCCTTTGGGGTCGCGGTGTCGCTTGCAATGTTTACGACGAGGACTGCTTCATCGCCCAGGTGGCCGAAGTCTCGGTCGGCCGTCAATCCCGCGACATTCGCGTTCACCGCATCGTATGCGCCGCGGATTGTGGGATCGTGGTCAATCCTTTGGGCCTCGAAGGTCAAGCGGAAAGCGGTATTACTTGGGGACTCTCGGCAACTCTGCACGGCAGAATCGATTTCAAGAACGGCGCGGCGGTGCAGGAGAATTTCCAGGATTTCGAAGTGATCCGAATGGACGAAGCGCCCGAAATCGAAACTCAGATCGTCGTCACCGACCATCCCCCGGGTGGGTTCGGGGAAACCGCCGTCCCTCCGGTGGCTCCGGCAGTAGCCAATGCCATCTTCGCCGCTACCGGCAAACGAATCAGGAGCCTGCCCATCACCCCGGAGAAACTAAAAGCGCTTGCGTAACGCGTTGACGATGTTCAGGATGTATCGCCAGAATTCCTCGGTGGCGATGATCTCGAGGTTGGGGAACGCTTCGACCAAGACTTCATTGCCCAACAGTGATCGGGCGCTACCCGGCAATTACGCAGCATTAACACCGCAAAGCAATTTGCGAGGCTGATTTTCGCCATCCTATCTGGCCAGCAATGTGCCCTAAGTTGACTGGAAAATTATGCGAGCCGCGAGAATTTGGTGGGCCCGAACTGCGATTTTGAAGGTGTGTATATCCTCCGGCGCAATTGGTTTCTGATCCCGTTCGATTGCATCCGTGGCAACGACCCTGCTTATCGATAGCAGTGGAGCATGGACTGTAACGGTACGCGGCTCGCCGCCCAGATCGATGAATCGCAGGATTGTCCCGTTGCCGTCTTCGGCTGTTGGCATCCTCGGCGGTTAGAAAGCTTGCCCCATTTCCATTGAGCGGTCGAGGGATATCGAGCGCCTTGTCCTGTGAGCTGATTTGGTCATGCTCCAGTGGTGTCGACTCTTCCCAACCCACGCGGCTCAGAGCAGTTGCATCTGTGCGTGCCGCACTGGTGATGACATAGCGAAAGCGGAAGTGCCCGCCTTGCGCTGCGCGATAGTTGGTGTGCCAGTAGTTGTTCATCACGTAGGAGAATATGTTTCCGGGCCTGCTGGCCGAACTCCGTTGGCCATTCGCCGCGATTGATATCGCCAAACGTCGCCAGCGGTGCGTCCAAAGGCATCACCGTCGCCGACAGCCCATCCTGCTGGACAGAAATCCAATGCTGAATCGAGAACCACTCGTGCCCCGCGCCCGGATACATGTCTTTGGCCGGATCAACCACTCCGTTCTGAATCTCATACTGAAATTGCGGGTGCGTCATGGCGAACGGAAAAGCAAAGTAGACCCCTTCTTTCTTGAATACCGGCTCCATGTCGATCTCTTCGATCAGCTCTATTTTCTTTTGGTCTTTGTAAATGCGGATTTCTGTATGAATCTCTGGCGTTAGATCCTACTTCCCGGTCTGCCGGCGGTATGTCTTCATGTCTCTTTATTCCCCTTGCGATTGGGGGAGAGCCTCGGCTTTTGGGGGATCCCCGATCCCGAAACCGCTCCATCCACTTCCGATTGGGTTACATCAGTAGTGCACACATAAAGGCATCCGATTGTCTATACGCAGGAAAAAGCCCACCTTGGTTGGAGGCGGGCTTTCCTGAGCGGGAGGTCGTCGGTTAGTGGTGAAAGCTATTCCCCAGTAGCTGCATTCTCTTCCCGCAGCACGTACACGCCCGAATGCTCCTGGTCATCCTATTACCAAAAGCTGCGCCACCTTCAGCGCTTTATTCGTCAGTCTCACAATCGCCTGCCGGATCGCCGCCCGCGCCGCCCCACGGGTCGGCGATTCGCAGGAAGGTTTGCGCTATTTTCTCGGTCCGCCACCGGAGGCCCGAGGCATCCGCTACTTCCTGATCCCAATAGCTCGGCAACTGGGTGTATGGATTCGACCCGGTCTGATCGGTTATGTAGAGACCGAGCCAGCGTCCAGGCTCTCAGCCTGTTGCAGAGTGGAAAGCAGATCGGAACTCGGCACGTCGACAATGGTATTGCCGAAATCACTACTTGGGGAGCTCTGATACCAGGTCTGTCCGAAAGGGTAACTAGCAAAATTGCTGGCTGGCCCCTCGAAAAGAAAGAATGGCTCTGAGCAGGAATCTGAACAAGTGATGGATTGACGGGCTTTTCTAAAGAGCAAGATTTTTGTAGGCTCGGTGGATGAGCGAGAACGAATGGACAAAGATTTTGGGGTGGCCGGGATACCGAGTGTATCGCAGCGAGGTGAATGAAGGAGCTAAGACACTGCGACTGTGGGTGCGACGTAAGCGAGGGAATCGCAAACTGGAGTGTTCCGGGTGCGGTCGGAGAATCAGTGAAGTAGC
>Ga0209624_10000583_pt1 | contig 32161 bp, 26 predicted proteins | sample JacPinW_OM2H0_O1_FD_188565 | JGI IMG/M metagenome (GOLD analysis project Ga0209624, IMG submission 188565) | Forest soil microbial communities from Algoma, Ontario, Canada - Jack Pine, Ontario site 1_JW_OM2H0_O1 (SPAdes) (version 2) | ecosystem: Environmental > Terrestrial > Soil > Boreal...
CGACCACGGATGATCCAGCCCCTTCGCGATCTCGGTGACCTTGTAACCGGTCTTGATTACTTTGGCCGGCTGCGGCGGCGGAGGCGGTCCGAGTTCAGGCTCGGGTGCCGCCGCTCCGGCCGTCGCCGTTGCACAAATCGCGGCCGCCACCGCGACGATTAGAATCGACACGCGCGTGCCAATGTCCTGGATGGAACGATCTTCCGCTATGATAGACATCTGCTCTCGAGGGCTCGCCCATGACACAGTCGTGGAAACTTCGGATGCTACGCCGGGTAGCCGCATTTGTCGTGGCTGCCGCCGCGATGGTGCTATTGGGCTCGGCCACCCACTCGTATTTCGTTCAACGGGCATGGTCCGGTGCCGCGGGCGACGCCGATGGAACGACGCCGGCCGCGATTCCATTCGCCGATCGAATCTCTTGGGCCGCGCACGATCTTTTCGGCATGTTTGTGCCTTACTGCGCGTTGACCTCGATCGCCTTGTTTGTCGCATTCTTGATTGCGGGCGCACTGGTTCGCTTCACGGGTTTTCGCGTGACCGTCTTCGCCCTCGCCGGCGCCTTGGCGATCTTCGTGCTATTTACGGTCATGAGGAGTGTGCTGGGAACGGTGGGTGTTTTCGGCGCGCGCGGTTCGGTCGGCCTCGCGGCGCAAATGGCAGTTGCCGCGGTTGCAGGCGTGCTGTTCGCGCGCCTCAGCAAACCTCCAGAAATAAACAACCTATCGCCTCGGTGATCACGCCGGCCGGTCATCCTCGCGCTGTCCGGCGGCTTCGAGAATTAACGCCGCGATCACATCCGGTTGTGAGATGAGCGAAACGTGACTTGATTTAACCTCTATTGTCTTCGCACCCATGCGCTTGGCCATGAACCGTTGGAGATCCGGATTGATCGTCCGATCCTCTGTTGAGACCGCGTAGAAGCTCGGCTTTGTTCGCCATGCCGCTTGCGCGGTCCTACCGGCGAGCAGGGACTTCTGAAATGGTTGCTGTACCGCGTACAGCACCTTCGCCTTGGACTCCGGCACGTCGCCGGCAAAGTCGCGCAGGAAGGCGAATTCGTTCAGCCGGCCTTCTTCGCCATCAAAAACGGTCCCAGCCGTTGCCGGAGGCGCAGGAAATCTCTTTGCCAAAGCGGTGTAATCCTCATTGGCATCGGGCGCTCGCGCAGCTATGTAAGCGACAGCCGACACGTTTGGATGCACGCCTGCCTCGGTGACGATCATGCCCGAGAAGGAGTGCCCGGCGAGAACAGTAGGGCCGTCCTGCCGGTTCAGCACCCGCTCGGCCGCAGCCACCGCCTCGGGCAACGTGGTCAATGGATTCTGCACCGAAGTGACGTTGAGACCCGCGTTCTGTAAGCGCGCAATCACGTCTGACCAGCAGGAGCCGTCGGCGAATAAGCCGTGAACAAGGACGACGTTTCGTGCCTTGACTGGAGCCGACATCGCAGCCAGGGTGCGCATCGAGGACAACGAGGCGGCTGCACCGGCGACCATGGCGAGCGAGAAATCGCGTCTATTCATGATTTCCATCTCCGTTACTTGCTTCAATAGCAGACCGCCCATAATTGGAGATTATTGCGCGTGACCTTGGGGTACGACGCGGCCCCGAGCGTGCACCAGGGCCGAGGCGCGCAGCGCCGGGCAATTCGTCTCAATGAGTGAATTAAACCATTACGTAAATCATCATGTTATATACTTTAATTGATGTTATTTATTGATAAGATGCTGCGCACCGCGACCAAAAGGACGCACGAGCGACGCTGTGATGAATGATCCTCTGACTAGATCGAATCCGCAGCCGGTCGCCCCGGCCGGGAATCCGTTTCGTCACAGGGCGTTCACGGTAATTTGGATCGCGACTGTCGTCTCGAACATCGGCGGCTGGATGTACGGCGTCGCTTCCGGCTGGCTGATGACGAGCCTCGACCCCAACGCGTTCATCGTCTCGATGGTACAGGTCGCCAACAGTCTGCCGATGTTTCTGTTTGCAATTCCGGCGGGCGCGCTCGCAGACATTGTGAATCAGCGGCGTTTTCTGATCGTAGGCGAGTCGACAATTACCGCCGTCTCCGCGGCGTTTGCTGCGCTGGTATGGCTTCATCTCGTCACACCGGCGAGTTTGCTGTCATTCAGTTTCGTTGTTGCCGTAGGCTCAGCCATGACCGCGCCCGCCTGGCAGGCAGTGGTAGCCAAGCTTGTGCCAAAACCCGATTTGCCATCGGCCGTTGCCGCCAACAGTGCGGGCATCAACGTCAGCCGCGCGATCGGCCCGGCGCTCGGCGGAGTCATCATCGGGGCACTTGGCATTGCGGCACCCTTCTGGCTCGACGCCTTCAGCAATATCGGGGTCATCGCCGCTCTCATATGGTGGCGAGCACCGAAGACGGGCGGCTCACCCCTGCCGCCCGAACCCTTCGGAGGCGCCATTCGCACCGGGCTTCGTTATGCGCGATACAACCTCCATCTTCGAGCAACTCTGATTCGCACGGTTGCATTCTTCGTATTTGGCAGCGCGTACTGGGCGCTGCTACCGCTGGTCGCGCGCACACAGATCGCCGGCGGCCCCGCGCTGTACGGCGTGCTGCTCGGGGCCATCGGCGCTTCAGCCGTGGGCGGCGCGTTCCTCTTGCGCCGGCTGAGGGACAAGTGGGGGGCCGATTCCCTCGTTGCAGCTGCCAGTCTCGGCACCGCGCTCGCCACGGCGTTGTTTGCTCTCGCTCGCCATCCATCGATTGCGATTGCGGCCAGTTTCATTGCGGGCGCCTCGTGGATCGCCGCCGTGTCCAGCCTCAACGTCTCGGCGCAGGTCGCGTTGCCCGAATGGGTTCGCGGCCGGGGCCTTGCCGTGTATGTCACGGTGATGTTCGGCGCATTGACCGTCGGGAGCGCGATTTGGGGTCAACTCGCGGTTCTCGCCGGATTGCCGGCGGCGCTGCTTCTCGCTGCGGCGGGCGCGGCAATCGGAATCCCCCTCACGTGGCGGTGGAAGTTACAGACAGGGAGGAATGTTGATTTCTCGCCGTCCATGCAGTGGCCCGACCCGGTCACCACTCATGCCATCGAAGCCGACCGAGGCCCGGTTCTGGTAACGGTGGAATACCGTATTGATCCAAAGAACCGGGATGCGTTTCTACATGCCCTAGGCCAGTATTCGCGCGAACGCCGTCGGGACGGCGCTTACGACTGGGGCATCTTCGAGGACCCGGCCGAGGACGGCCGCTTCATCGAGACTTTTCTCACGGACTCCTGGCTGGAACATTTGCGGCTGCACCGGCGCGTCACCAAGGGCGATCGAATTTCTGAGCAGGCGGTCCGTCGTTTTCAGATCGGCGATGGACCCAAGACCACGCACCTCATCAGCGCACAGCGGGAGTGATCGTTACTGCGGAAGCGACCCGCGGATCTTTGCCACGTCGGCGGCCGAGGCAGGCGAGGCACGATTGCCCCAACTCGTGCGAACAAAATTCACGACATCCGCCACGTCCTTATCAGAGAGCCGCCAGGCGAAGCGGGGCATGGTGAACTGCGCCGGTGTGCGCGCCGTGCGCGGCGTCTGCGACCCCTCCAGGACGATGGAGATGAGCGACCGAGCGTTCCCCGCCTGTACCACGGGGTTGCCGGCGAGGCTCGGGAATACCCGTTCGTATCCGACGCCGTCGGGACGGTGGCACGCTGCACAATTGTCCAGATAGATCCTCGCTCCAGGTTTGCTCGCATCGCCGTTCTTGAGGGCCAAATGTTCGGTCGCGTCATAGGCGAAGCCTGTGGCGGATTCCTCGTCCGGATTTACCAGAGACTTGAGATACTTCGCGGTCGAGAGCGCGTCCGCCGGCGTCATGTACTGCGTGCTGTGGATGATCACATCGCTCATCGAGCCGAAGGCGATGCCTTGGGTATTCGCACCTGTCTCGAGAAACTGCGCCAGCTCATCTTCACTCCAAGCAGCGAGGGTTCCCGGGCCGCCGTTACGAAGGCTGGGCGCGAAGTAATTTTCAATGACAGCTCCCGACAGGTAGACGGCTCCCTGGGTGGGCGTCGCCGCTTTCACTTGCATCGTGACCGCACGCGGAGTGTGACATTCGCCGCAGTGCCCCATCCCTTCGACAAAATAAGCTCCTTGCGACAGCTGCGGGTCCAATCCAGGTGCCGCCTCGAATGGCTTAGGGCTAGGTGCGAAGAACCACCGCCAGAAGGTCAGCGGCCAGCGCATGGACAAGGGAAATACGATGTCGCTCGGCCGATTCGGAACCGCCGCCGGCGCGACCGCGTACTTGAAGTACGTATACAGTGCGGCAACATCGTCCGGGCGCGTGTTGTAGTACGAGGTAAACGGCATGGCCGGATACAAACTGTGACCATCGGCGACACCGAAGCGCAGCGCACGATCGAAATCATCCAGAGACATGCGCCCCATGCCATTCTGCGAGTCCGGTGTGATATTGGTCGTATAGATGGCGCCGATCGGGATACCCATGCGCAAGCCGCCCGAGTAGGCCGGCTTGCCGGGAACGCTGTGGCATGCCGCGCAATCGCCGAGCCTGGCCAGATAAGCCCCTCGAGCAATGATGGCTGGAGTGGGAATAGGCGCGATGAGATTCTTCTCGCCCGTGCCGCTATCCGATATGTAGGCGATGCCCACGGCGGCCAGCAGGCCCGCCAGGCCGATCGCCAGCACCGTCAGAGCGGTCTTCCACTTCATGCCTGTACCAGGGGACCCGGCGACTTGAGATAGGTGTCGCGCAGCTTGGCAGCCGAGAAATAGGCGAGCCCCGCCAGAAGGCCGGTGGGGTTGTAGCCGATATTCTGTGGGAAGGCCGATGCGCCGTACACGAACAGATTCGAGACGTCCCAGCTCTGCGAATAGCGGTTGATCACGCTGTTGGACGAGTTGGATCCCATGATCGCGCCGCCGGTCGTATGGGTGCTTTGATAGATGCGCACGTCGTAAGGATTGCCGGGGCGCATGACTATCGTCGCCTGCTTTTCCGGTTTCATGGCCCGCACGATCTCCTCCATCTTGGCGGCGCTGTAGGCTGCCATCTTGTATTCGTTCGGATGCCAGTCGAAGGTCATACGCAACAGCGGCAGTCCATGAGAGTCCGTGTAAGTCGGATCGAGCGACAAATACCGGTCTCGATACGACATCACGCTCCCCTGCGTCCCCAGTGGCGCCGAATGGCGGTAGTGCTTGCGGATCGCAGCCTTCCACCCCTCGCCCCAGGCCGGTGTTCCGGGAGGAACCATCATCTGGTCGATGGGTCGGCCGCCCGTCGCGCCGGCATAGATGAGCGATCCGCCGATGAACCCCACCTGTGAATGATCGAAATGATCTGAATTGAACTCATCGATGACTCGCTGACCTGCCGCGCCTGCGCCGATGAAGGGGTTGATTTCGACATCCTCGCTGAAGTAGGCGGCGGTCTCGGCACACATCTGGTAAGCGTAGTTCTTGCCCACGACGCCCTTCCCGGAGGCGGGGTCATAGGGGGTGCCGATCTTCGAGAGCAGCAGCAGGCGCACGTTATGCATCTGGAATGCGGCAAGAATGACAAGGCCGGCCGGCTGTTCAACTTCACGTCCGCTCTCATCGATGTAGAGAACGCCCGTCGCGATTTTGCCGGTGTTATCGAGCAATATCTTGGTGACGTAGGCGTTCGTACGTACTTCTAAATTTGGGCGGCCGTCCAGGATGGGCAAAATCGTTGTCTGAGGCGATGCCTTGGAGTAGAGAAAGCAGCCGAAGCGCTCGCAGAAACCGCAGAGGTTGCACGGTCCCAGCCGCACGCCGTAGGGATTCGTGTAGGCAATGGAACTGTTCGCCGCCGGAGTGGGAAAGGATTTGTAGCCTAGCTCGGCTGCGGCTTTCTCGAAAAGCTGGGCTGCATAAATGGCCGGCAACGGAGGCGTCGGAAATTCGTCGCTGCGAGGTCCCTCGAACGGATTGCCGCCAGGCTTGATCTGGCCGCGTAGGTTGCCCGCGGTACCGGACACGCCGCAGACCTTTTCAAAATGATCGAAGTGCGGCTCCAATTCGGCGAACGTGACCGGATAGTCCTGGATGGTCATATCCGGCGGGATGAACTTCTTTCCGTAGCGCTGTTCGATGCGGCTACGGAGATTCAGGTCTTCAGGCGATGCACGCCAGAGCTGCCCATTCCAGTGCACGCCGGCGCCGCCCACGCCATTGCCGAGGACGAAGGAACCATACTTCCGATAAGGGGCAGCCACGTCGTTCGGGCTGTGACGGATGGTGACAGTCTCGTTGGCCAGGGGTTGCCAGAGATCACCTCGGACGCCGTACTTGAGTTCGTCCACGATCCTTGGGAACTCAAAATCCGGGGACGTGTCACGGGCCGGACCGCGCTCCAGTGCCACCACGGATAAGCCGGCATCCGTCAGAGTCTTCGCCAGAATGGCCCCGGTCCATCCATAGCCGATGATGACCGCGTCCACGCTCTTCTTACGCTCAGCCATCGGTTGCACCGCTGATTGAGACCGCGCCATATGGGTAGCGGCGGCCCGCCTGGTCGATCCAGTCGGTAAAATCAGCCCGGGCTCCGGGAAAGCCGATCCAGTTCCACGCGACCATTCCCCGATTGCCGCCGTACAGCGGGTCGGAGAAATAACCCTCTTTGGTATTTGTCAGCAGCTGCGCAAAGAAAACGGCCGCAGGCACGGTCGCAAAGGCGGCTTCGCCTTTTTCCATCGACGCGAGAAAGCGATCCTGGTCGGCCGCGACGAGCTGAGAGAAGTCCTTGCCCTGCGATTTGTGTGTCGCCGAGTTTGCCGCGGCTATACCGAGTCTATAGATTTCACGCGGCGTGTATCGCAGCTGGTAACCCAGTGTCGGCGGAGTATTGTCGAGGAAGGGGCCTTTCAAATAAAAATATGCACCGTGACCGTATGGCAGCTCCATTTGGCGGTCGATGAATTCCGGCACGCCGGCATCCACCCCACCCGGGCCCGCCCCTTCCGACGGAATCAGGCGCCCGACAGCCGCTTTGATGAACGCCCATTCGGCGACGGAGAAGTACGTCGGTGCATAGTTCGATGCAGCGGAGGTTCGACTGCCGTCCGAGCAGGCGGAAACGCCCAGCGTGCCCAAGGTTGCTGCCGGGACGACTCCCAGAAGAAACCGACGTCTGTCGAACAGCGAAGAGTTGCCCATTCATTCGAACCTGCCTGTCGGCCACCCTGCAGCCCCCGGCGAAATACTGCCGCCAAAGAGCCTGCGACCGTATCCCCCCAATGGGGGGCGCATCGGCAGACGTCCCATCCTTAATTACTTGGGAAAGAGCAACTGAACCTGAGCCCTAAGAGTCCAATTACCTGCGTCGTGAGGATGCACCACATTGTCGAATGCCTGCACATAGACATTGAGACGTTGCTTCCCGATTTTCAATATTTTACCTCCGCCCCCGCCAAGCGGCACTGTCCAGCGTTCATCTGAAGGCGCCTTCCAATTGGCCGTTATGATGGGCGAGCTCGCCAGGTACCAACCGTGCGTAAAATTGAAATTGACGAAAGGCTGGGTGAGGAACTGATGCACATCCGGTCGATCGCCTTCGCCTGCGACAGACGTGCTATCCGTTGCGAGCAACCCGACCAGCCACGGCCCGCGAATGGTCAGTACGACAGCGGAGAGTCCGGCGCTAAACTTCCCCTGACCCAAATAGCGCTCGGTTGCCGTGGGAAAGGAGATCGCAGGTCCGACGCCCCATATGATCGAATCCTTCGGCGTTGCGGGCGAGAGGTACAGCGCAACCTGCGCATCGCCCAGACCCATTGTATTGCCGCTGCCCGGCGAAATGTAGGGCTCATATACGACTGGAACGATGGTACGCGTAATGAGGTTCCAATCGTCGGTCAAGTGGAATGGAACCACGGGCTGAATATCGAGCACATTTTGTTCCCCGTCCTTGGGGCCAACGCCGAAATTCAGATTATTTTGAAACGGCACCGAGATCATGGAGGCTATGGGGTTTTGCGCCTGCTTTGCGATGGACGACTCATCGTCCGCGATGCAGCGGGTCCCGATCGAAAGCAAGAACACGCACGCCAGCAGCAGTGCACGCAACGCAGACGCAAACCCATTTGCAATCGATGACATGCGAATAGTGTCCCGAGGCATGCCGCGCTTGTCCTTCCCCTGAATGGGGGACACACTTGTCCCGCATGAGACCGAGTTTTTTTGGGCTTTCCCTCATCGCGCTGTTTTTCTTCGGACTGGCCGGCGCCCGGAGCGGCCCGAGTCCGGATGCCGGCGAAGCGCCCCAAGCACGGTTCAACCCTGATCCGGTGCGAGTGAATGTCGTCGAAGGCGATGACGTTCGGTTCTTGCGGCTCTCCGGAATCGAAGGCCTGTCCCAAAACCGCGTAACGCAGATTGTTCAGGATGATCAGGGCTTCATGTGGCTCGCCACGCAACACGGAGTTGACCGCTACGACGGATACCAGTTCAGGATGTTCAAGAATGAGCCCCATCAGGCAAATAGCCTGTGCGGCGTGTTCATGCTGTCGCTGTTCAAGGACCGCTCGGGAACCCTGTGGATGGGCTGCGAACACGGTCTCGATCGGTTTGATCCGTCGACCGAGAGCTTCGTTCATTATCGGATCAGTTTTGGCACCGTACCTCACCAGTCGGAAGCAGTTCGACATATCTATGAAGATGCGGGTGGAATCCTGTGGTTATCCACCGGGGAGGGCCTGTGCAGACTGGACCCCCACTCGCGAAAAACCACATGGTACCGTCACAGCGCCGGTGATCGGCTGAGCCTGAGCAGCGACGACATCAAGTCGAGCGGCGAGGACCGACATGGAGTCTTTTGGGTGGCAACCGGCGAAGGCCTGGATGCCTTCGATCCGAAGACCAGCCGGGTCACCTTCCATGTTCCGCTCCGCGCGCCGCATGAATTGTCTTTCTATGAAGATCGCCATGGCATCTTCTGGATTCTGTCGGCCTCCGGCAACGGCTTGTCAGTACTGGATCGTCAGCGCGGTTTGGTGACTCGGTACCTGTTTGGTGAGGATCTCCCCGGTCTCCCGCTGACAGGGGTGATCCAAATGCTGGAGGATCGGGAGGGCAACCTATGGGTCGGAACCTTGTCCGACGGCCTGCTCCGATTCGATCGCGAGAACGCGCGGTTCATTCGCTATCGCAACGATCCATCGAATCCGGACAGTCTCCCGGAAAACCGCATAACCACTCTGCTCGAGGACCACGAAGGCAATATCTGGGTCGGACTTGGCGCGACGCAACCCACTTTTTTCACGCCACGACCGACTCCATTCAAAAGCCTGCCATTCGATTCTGGCAATCGCGCGAATCTTGGGGAAAAGTTCGTCGACGTGATCTTCGAAGACGACGAAGGGGCTTTGTGGATCGGCACCACCGGTGCACTGAACCGGTGCGATTCCACGGGACGGCGGTGTACGCGCTACGCCATCCCGGGACAGGGAATCGCGAGCGATGTACTGAGCATCACCGAGGATCGGTCGGGAACCTTGTGGGTGGGGACCTCCGGGCAGGGTCTCTGTAGATTCGACAAGACATCCGGTAGTTGCAAAATGTTCCGCCACGCGGGTGGTGATCCGGCGAGCGTTAGTAATGACACCATCAGCGACCTCCTCATCGATCGCGAAGGAACCCTGTGGATCGGCACAGGAGACGGCTTGGACAGGTTCGAACCCGCGACACAGCGTTTCGCGGTCTACCGCGACGAGACCTCACCGAATTCGGCGACCCAGATGGGGTCGATGGTGGAGGATAAAGACGGCAACTTGTGGCTTGGAAGCGGCGGTTCAGGTCTGCTGAGATTTGACCGCAAGACACAACAACTCCGAGCTGGAGTGGCGACGGTCAGCAATCCATACGTGAACGCGGTGTACATTGATAGCGCCAACGCCCTGTGGGCGAGTACCTTCAACGGTTTGGATCGCCTCGACCTGTCCACCGGCAAGACTACGCGATACGCCGAAGAAAGCGGTCTCGCGAGCAGCAAGATAAGCTGCATCCTGGAGGATGCAAACGGCGACTTATGGCTGAGCACCAACAAAGGTATCTCGAAGTTTGCCCCGAAGGCCGGCACAGCTCAGAATTTTACCGTTGCCGACGGTGTTCCCGGTGATCTCACGGGATATAGCGCGTGCTGGAAAAGCAAAGATGGAGAGATGTTCTTTGGAGGTTTCGCCGGGGCTACCCGGTTCAGGCCGGAGGATGTCTCCCATGATTCCTACGTCCCACCTGTTGCCCTGACAGCTTTCGATCTATTTGGCGCGCCCGTAAGCATAGCTCCCGGGTCGCCGCTCGAGCGAGTGATTGGATTCACCAACGAGCTCATACTGACCCACGACCAGCACAGCTTCTCATTTCAGTTTTCCGCACTCGGTTTTCGCAATCCCGCGACGAACCGGTACCGCTACAAGCTCGAGGGTCTGGACCAAAGCTGGCACGAAGTCGGAAGCGGCCAGCGAGTCGCGAGCTACACAACACTACCGGCGGGCGCCTATCGATTTCGGGTTCAGGCCGCGACGGCACGCGGGCCGTGGAGTGAGCCGGGCCGCTCGATCGACATTACCATCCAGCCGGCCTGGTGGAGCACGTGGTGGTTCAGAGGGCTCATCGCAATGCTGCTCATCGCGGCGGCCGTGGCGCTCTACCTGCTGCGGGTTCACCAGATCTCGCGGCAGTTCCTGATCCGGCTGGAGGAACGCGTGAGCGAGCGCACGCGGATTGCGCGCGAGCTGCACGATTCGCTGCTGCAGGGTTTCCAGGGTTTGATGTTCCGGCTGCAGGCAGTTCGGCAACTGCTCCCTGAACGTCCCGGCGATGCCGCGAAATTCTTGGACTCCGCCATGCAGGTGGGAGACCAAGCCATCGGGGAGGGGCGCGATGCCGTACAGAACCTGCGCTCCTCCACCTTTGAGGAAGGCGACCTCGCGACCGTGCTGGGGGCATTGGGTGCGGAGCTCGCTGTCGGGATGGAGTCGCAGGCGACGCCCGAGTACCGGGTCATCGTCGAGGGCCAACCGCGTGAGCTACGGCCCGCTGTCCGCGACGACATCTATCGAATTGCCCGTGAAGCCGTCCGCAACGCATACCAACACGCGAATGCCCGACATATCGAGACTGAAGTCGCCTTTGGGGATGCGGATCTGAGCATACGCGTACGGGACGATGGGATCGGTGTCGACTCTACGGTACTCGCCCGTGGTCAGCGCGCAGGCCACTGGGGTCTGCCGGGGATTCGGGAGCGCAGCGATAGCATTGGCGGCCGGCTCAACGTCTGGAGCGAAGCGAACGCGGGCACAGAAGTTGAACTGCGTATATCGGCGGCTATCGCCTACGCACAATCTCCCATATCCGCATTCAGCTGGCTCAGGCGGCGCTTGCGATCGAGCGCGAATGCAAGTCAGAAGCAAGACGCGAACTAGACTATGCGTTTGCGGCCAAACACCCGAGCATCCAATGACCACGCTCCAGGTCCCAGCATGGCCAGCGCCAAACCAATCGCCGCGGCCATCATCGACGAAGAATCGTAGCGCTTGCCCAAACTCATGATGCCCACCTGAATCACGGCTTCAGCAACGGCCGCCCATGGCGTTCCAAAGCCAACCGCGAGCAGCACACCGACCGCGAGCGCCACGCTGCGTAGAAACACGGGCGCAACGTCTCCGAGCCCGCTCGTCATGTAATCCACGCCGAACAGCGAAAATCCAGCGGCGAAGCGAAGTATGAGCAGCCCCGCTCCCGGCCAGGAATTCGGGAAGGTTGAGAATAGTCTCTGCACTTTCGGGCAGTATGGACCGGAAATCGATGGCTGCGGAAACCCTCAAATGGGTGAGGTTTGCGTCACTCCAGGGGCGGGCTACAGCGAGATGATTCCGCGCTTCAGCCCCAGTGAGACTGCGTGCGTGCGGTCTTTGGCACCCAGTTTCGCCAAGATATTCTTGATATGGGTCTTGGTCGTTTCCCCATTGATGGACAGCTGTGTCGAGATCTCCTTGTTCGCGTGACCGGACGCAATCAATCGAAGAACTTCGACCTCCCGGGCCGTCAGCGCGGCGTCCGCCGTATGCTTCGCGATCTCGGCGGCGACGTCGGCTTGAACGCTCCTTTCTCCCTCATGGACGACGCGGATGGTATTCAATATCTCGGTACGCACCAGGCTCTTCAGGACGTAAGCTTGCGCGCCGGCCTTTAGCGCTCGCTGCGCCAGTGCATCCCCGGAATACGTCGTAAGCACGATGATCCGCGCGGTGGGATCCTCGCTTCTGATGGCGATGATGGCATCCAAGCCATTCATGTCGGGCATCTGAAGATCCATCAGCGTCACATCGGGATTGAGTTCACGGTGAAGCAGTACAGCTTCCCTACCGGTCGACGCCTCCCCCACCAACTGCATGTCGGGTTGCGTGGCAATCAAGGTTCCGATCCCCGAGCGCAACAACGGATGGTCGTCCACTGAAAGGATGCGAATCAGACGTGTCGCGCGGTTCATGCCAACCATCCTAGCGCAGCCCAACCTGCCGCAGAACCCGCACCGCCCGGACATTCGCAGAATTGCACAAATGGGCGCGTTCAATCTACAAGCACGCGTGCGGCTTGTGATCTACGCTGCAACCATGTCGAATGCAGAGGCAGCAATTGCACTGTTCACCGAGCAGGACATCGCTCAAACGCCGGAGCGTTTCGTGGTGCCATTCCCGGCGACTCGCGGCAGTCGAGCCTACGCATCGGAAGATACCTGGCCGGTCCGCCGGGCGATCGTTCGGGCCCGCTCTGCGCTCATCGGCATGAGACTCGACGATGCCTCGAGGGCGACGGCCCAGATCAAACGTCTGCTGAGCAATCGCAGTGGTTCGTACGTCTTTCGCTATGCGTGCGCCCTGAGGATACTCGAGGCCTCCATCCTGGCGGCAGAGGATGACTTTTCGGCCTCGCACAGCGTGCTGATGAGCGTTGCTTCGCATAACGGGGACACCACGGTTGCCACCCTTCTGCGCTATGTGGGATGGAAACTCGGGGAACGCGAGGAGCTTTATGCGCCGGACCCGATGGACTACCTGGCTGCTCCGGTTGGAGGGAAAGCCGTTTTTCGAATATTGAGCCTCTGCATGAGCGCAGCTCTCGCATTCGATCGGCTGCTTCTTGCAGTGTCCGCGGATCTGGCGACAGAAGCGCTCCAGCTGGCGCGGCTGCGTTACGGCAATCATTCGCCAATGAGTACTTTCCCCGCAACTCTGCTCGCACAGGTGGCGTACGAACAGGGGCGGTTTGAGGAAGCCGAGGCTCTATTGCGGCCGCGGCTCTCGGTGATCCGCGCCTCGGGATTGCCGGAGTGCACGGCGCGCGCGAGCGTGCTCCTCGCGAGACTCTCGTTGCATCGGGGTCGGCACCGCGCCGCATTGACAATTCTGCGCGAAGCGGAAGCGCTTGGCCGCACCCGCCGGTGGCCACGATTGGTCTCCATCGCATCTTCGGAATACGCCCGGATTCTGGAGATACTTCGATACAACGAAGGCCAAGGCGAGAGTGATGCACGGCGAGCGAAGGCACCCGTCGTTCCATTCGACAGGAGTCGCGGCGCGGGCATCATGGCAAAGTCCCTGCGCACGCCGGAGCACCCGCGAATGTCCGCGCGGGCATGCCGACTGCCGGCAGGAGCGGGCCCGGACGCGCTGTCGCTCGATGCTCTGACTTTTTCCGCGGTCGAGACTGCCCTGCGGCGCACATGCTTGGGCGTTTTTCACGGTCCCACCGATGACAGTCAGGAGCTTTTGATCCCGTGGCTGCGGATCGGCGCCGCACGGGGCCTGCGCATGGCCTTTGTGGATGCCGGCCGGCCGCTCTTGACACTGTTGGAGCGTCTCTACTACGCGCTTCCGACCAATGATCCCCGACTGTCCGATTTGCGGCCGTATATCGCGACCCTCCTCAGATCCACGGTTCAGTCGAACACCGAAGAGCCCTCCTCGATCAGCTATCGCCCGCTGTCACGCCGCGAGACCGGCGTCTTGCAAATGATCGCACACGGGATGTCCAACAAGCGCATCGCGCAGTCATTGGGCATCACTCCAGAGACGGTGAAGTCGCATGCCAAGAGCATCTTCGTCAAACTCGCGACCCGCACTCGTGCTCAGGCCGTTGCGCGCGCGGAGGCGATCGGCTTCCTCTAGAAGGGTTCTGCGTGCGCGTCTCCAGGCGGCTGGAGTTTGTCCTGTCGACTGTCGAAACTGCTTGCAGAAATGCGCCTGGTCGGTGTATCCGCATCGAAGTGCAATGTCGCCCAAGGTCGCATTCGTCCGCAGCATGAATCGCGCGGCCAGCTCCAAGCGACGCCAGATCACGAAAGCGTGGGGCGGCTCCCCAAAGGTACGCTTGAAGGAGCGCGAGAAGTGCGCTTTGCTGCGGCCAATGAGCGCGCAGAGATCCTCGACGAACACCGGCCCTGAGACGTGACTATCGATATAGTCGCGCACCTTGCGCGCCTGCCAGGCCAGCAATTGCCCGCCTCCGTCCGGTGGCTCCTGCGCGGGCTCCGAATCGATTTGCTTCCGTAAAAACGAAGAGGCCGCGAGTATCGTGCCGTGGGCGACTTCTTCGCCGGGCTGAAGCTGGCGAACAGCCTCGTCCAGCAGGGTCAGTACATGGCGCACGCACTCTCGCGCTCGGCGCGCGCTGGGCGCCGCAATAGCCGGCTTGCCGGCCGAAAAGGTTCCCAGGTCCGATTCCTGCGACAGGTCGACGACCTGAGTGGCCTGAATGTCTTGATATCCCATCGCCATCGCTCCTGCCTCTCGATAATGAGTCCAGCGATGGGCAGATATAGACGCCGACGGTTCGATCCGCCCCTATCTGAAGTTAGGACTTGGATAGGTCTTCGATTTCGGAGATAGTCAGACAAGCAGCATCATGACCGACAGGGAGAAGGGCCTTGACTGGAGACCGGGACGAGGCAGCGATCCTTGAGGGCAAGCTCTATCCCGCCACGGGGACGAGAAGGCCGCTGCCCCGCCCGAGGCTCGATTCGCTGAGCGACGTGCTGGACGGCAGCTATCCAGTCGTCCTGGTCGTTGCCCCCGCCGGCTACGGCAAGTCCACGCTGATGGCGCGATGGCACGTGCAGTTCCTCGAGCGCGATGTGCCCTGCGCGTGGTTATCCCTGGACCCGGACGACGATGACAAAGTGCGCTTCATCCGGCACTTGATTGCTGCGCTGCACAAAGCAGACGCGCGCATCGGGCCGGCCGTGGGGGCCAACCTTTCCGCTGATTTCCCCAGCGGGCCGAAGACGCTGTTGCAGGCCCTGGCACACGACCTTGCAAAGTTGGAGCAACGTGTGGTGCTGTTTCTCGACGACTTGCATTTCGTCCAATCACCTGAGGTCCTCGAGATACTGGACTGGCTGGTGAATTACGCACCGCGCACTTTGCAGCAGGTCGTCGGCAGCCGCGAGAAGCCGCGCTTGCGGTTGAGCGGCCTGAGCGTGCGGCGACAGTTGTTTGAGCTGGATATGCGGCAGTTGCGCTTCGATTCCGAGGAAGCCGCGCAGTTCTACCGGAACCGTCTGGGGCAAGATCTTCCGAAGGGGGATCTGGAGCGGCTGCTCGGCAAAACCGAAGGCTGGCCCGCGGCGCTCGAACTCGTTGCGCTGGCACTCTCCGGCCTGACCGATCGGGGCGAGTTCATCGGCCATCTCGCCGGGACCGACAGCAGCCTGGTCGAATATCTGGGTGAGGTCCTCCTGTCGCGGCTGGACGAACGAACCCGCACCTTCGTGTTCAGAATTTCGATGTTCGACCGCATCAGTGGTCCGCTCGCTCATGCACTCGGCGAGGCCGACGCCGAAGAGCGCTTGCAGGGGCTGCGGTTGCGCAACCTGTTCCTCATCCCGCTGGATCGATCCGGCACCTGGCTGCGCTTGCACCATCTGGTCGGCGAGTTTTTCCGTGAGCGTTATCGCCGCACCGAGCCGGCGCAAGCCAGGGAATGTCTTCAGCGCGGCGGTCATTGGCTGCACGCCAACGGGTGCGTTGAAGAAGCGGTCAACTGCATGATCCGAGCGCAGGACTGGGAGCAGGCGACACGGTGGGTCGCCGAGAGCGTCGAGGAACTCGTCTTTCGCCGCGGTTACCATCAGACCATCTTGCGCTGGATGAACGCCCTTCCTGAGGCTGAAATCGACCGCTACCCCCTCATCCGCGCCCAGTACGCGTTCGCGCTGGCTTTCTACCCTCGGCATCGGGAATTCGAGGCGCAGATCCACCGTCTGCAGCAGCTGGTGCAGAGCCAGGAAGCGCAAGCGAACAGCGATGCCCGAGCGATTTCCGAGGTGCATTGCTCGGTCGAACTTCTGACGGCGATGTCGGCGGGCCTTCGGGACGAGGGAAAACGAGGCCGTGAATTGGCGGCAGCGTGGCTGGCGCGCTGGCCCGATGAATCGCTGCGCCGCAAAGGGGTGATGGGGAACGTTCTGGCTTTCGGGCACAACGCCGCCGGCCAAATCAGCCGCGGCCTGGAGGTGATCGCTGAAACCCGCCGCTGGCTCGAGCAATCCGAAGGCTACTATGCGCTGGCCTGGACGGGTTATCTCGAGGGGGTGCTACGCCTGAAACGCGGCGACTATCTCGAGGCAAGGCTTGATTGCAGCAGCGGGCTCGAACTGGTGGAGCGTGAATTGATCGGCCACCCGGGCCAAAAGTGCATGTTGCACGCACTGCTCGGCGGCATCGCCTACGAGTTCGACGAGATTGCCCAGGCCGTCGAGCATGTCGAGCGGGCGATGGGCGGTATAAGCGAGTGCAGCCATGCGGACGCGATGATCGTCGCGTATTTGACGCAAGCTCGCCTGCAGCGCCTGCGCGGCGACGAGAACGGCGCGCTCGCGATCCTGAGAGAAGGTCAGGACCTCGGCCGGCGGCGGAGACTTCCGCGCGTGACTTTCTCGTTGGCGGCCGAAGAGTGTGCCGATCTTGCGCGTGTGGGATGTTCCGAAGAGGCACGGGTGGTCGCCGCCCGATTTGATTTCAACGAGTTGCCCGCCTCCGGCGGCAGTTCCGGGCTGGCTGCCGACAAGGCCTTACGCGCAGCCTCGCGCTACTTGCTGCGGCAATCGCCGACACGGGTGGTCGAGGCATTGAATGACGCCATCGAGTCCTCCCAGAGGCGCGGGCTGGCTCACCGCACAGTGGAGCTGCTCCTCATTCGCGCCCTGGCACACAAGCAGGGCGGCGAGGTCGAGAGCGCGCTGACCGATCTGCATCACGCACTCATTCTCGCGGCCCCGAGACAGTATCTGCGGGTGTTCCTGGATGAAGGGCCGGAGCTCGCTTCGCTCGTTGATGCACTGAATCTGGGGAGGCTCGGGAACTCGCCGGCGGTACCGCTCGCGCGCCGGCTGCAACAGGCACGGGGCACGCCCGGCAATCAGGGACGCTCCACCGGGTCCGGCTTGGGCGAACAGCTCACCCGTCGCGAAGTCTCGATTCTCAAGCGCCTGGAGTCGGGGCTCAGCAACAAGGAAATCGCCGAAGCCATCTTCGTCTCGGAAGGTACGCTCAAGTGGCACCTCCACAATGTTTACAACAAGTTGAACGTCAAGAACCGGTCCGGAGCAATGGCTCGGGCGAGAACGCTCGGGATTGTGTGAGTCCGGTCCGATCGTGCGCGAGTGGGTGCGCCCTGTGCGCACGTCTCCAGGCCGCTGGGGTCTGACCCGCGGCCTGCCGGAAGTGCTTGCACAAGTGCGCCTGGTCGCTGAACCCGCACCTCAGCGCAATGTCGCTCAAGGACGCATCGGTCGTCAGCATGTATTGAGCGGCGAATTCCACGCGGCGGCGCACGACGAAAGAGTGCGGTGACTCCCCGAAAGTGCGCTTGAAGGAGCGGGAGAAGTGCGCTTCGCTGCGCTCAAAGAGTGCGCAGAGATCCGCGACGAATACCGGCTCTGCGATATGGCTGTCAATGTAGTCACGCACCTTGCGCACCTGCCAGGCCAGCATGCACCCCCTTTCGTCGGGAACTTCTCCATCCCCTGACGGGTCAATCTGCTGTCGCAACAGCGTGGCTGCCTCGAGCAAGGTACCCTGGGCCGAGTGTTCTTGGTCGTGAAGCTGACCGACAGCTGCCTCGAGGAGCGTAATCACCCGGTGCATCCATTCGCGCGATCGCGCCGCGCCTAGGTTCGATACCGCCAGTATCTCTCCGAAGTGTACTTCCATGACGAGTGCCTTCCTCCACACTGCTGCAGAGTGGAAGGTATCGTCACCGTACATGCGCGTAAATCACGCAATCCAGTGGAAAGGGAGTCCCTCAATTGAGGGACGTCTGAGCGGGTGACGGCCTATCGGCCGATTGCCCTTGGCTTCGCGCCGCGAGGCAAGTGACCCCGGCCCGTCTCCCGGAGCATCGAGGTTTGCGGCAGATTAGAGGTGGTCACATTCACGGAGCCGCAATTCGCAATAGCGGCTCAGCGGACGAGGGCCGTCTTCGCCACATCCACGATCTCGTTCGCTTGGCCATTGAGCACTGCCTTCAGCATCCACAAACTGAAACCCTTCGCCTGTTCGAGCTTGATCTCGGGCGGCATGACGAGTTCTTGCCGATCGGTCAACACATCGATCACGGCGGGACCCTCGTGAGCAAAGGCTGCTGCAATCGCCGGTTTCAATTCGCCGGGATCCTCCACGCGCACGCCATAAATACCCATCGATCCGGCCATGTCCGCGAAATTCGGGTTGTCGAGCCGCGTGCCCACCGGCAGAAATCCGCCCGCCTTCATCTCGATGTCGACGAAGCCCAGGAGCCCGTTGTTGAAAATGACTATTTTGATCGGCAATTTCGACTGGCGCACCGTCAACAAATCGCCCATGAGCATTCCGAAGCCGCCATCACCCGACATCGAAATGACCTGCCGGTCGGGCATCGCGAACTGCGCACCGATGGCTTGCGGCATCGCATTGGCCATCGATCCGTGCAGGAATGAACCCAACAGCCGGCGCTTGCCGTTCATCTTGAGATATCGCGCAGCCCACACCGTCGGCTCACCCACGTCGCAAGCGAAAATCGCATCCTCGCCGGCAAGATCGCTCACCATCTTCGCGAGCAGCTGCGGATGGATGGGGGTGTGCTTCGAATGTTCGTTCGCAAGATCGTCGAGACCTTTCCGGGCTTTCGCGTAGTGGCTGACCGCGGCACTGAGGTGTGAATCGTCGATCCTTGCCGACACTCGGTCTGTCAGCCGCGACAGGACATCGCGTACGTCCCCAATCACACCCAGATCGAGCCGGCAACGCCGGCCGAGGTTCTCGCCGCGAATGTCGATCTGCGCGATTTGAGCCTTCGTCGGATAGAATTGCCGATACGGAAAGTCGGTGCCGAGCATGAGCAAGGTATCGCAACCCTCCATGGCATGGTATCCGGAGGAAAACCCGATGAGCCCCGTCATCCCCACATCGTATGGGTTGTCCCATTCGATGTGCTCCTTGCCGCGCATCGCATGCACGATGGGCGCCTTGAGTTTGGCCGCGAGGGCGACCACGGCGTCGTGGGCGCCCGCACAACCGGCGCCGCAGAGGAAGGTCGTTCTTTCACCTCTGTCCAGAAACGCCGCCAAGTCCTCGATGTCCCCCTCGGCGGCGCACACGCGCGGCAATCGCGACACCGGCTTGGCAGCGGGGGCCCGCGGTCCCGCCTCCCTCAGGGCAACGTCGCCGGAAATGACGATGACGGCAACGCCCTGCTTTGCGACCGCCTCGCGAATCGCCGTCTCGACGATTCGCGGCACCTGAAGGGGATCGGAGATCAGCTCGACGTAGTGGCTGCATTCCTTGAACAGCGATTGCGGGTGGGTTTCCTGAAAATAACTGGAGCCAATCTCGGTGCTGGGAATATGCGCCGCGATGGCCACCACGGGCACGCGGTTGCGGTGGCAATCGAATAGTCCGTTGATCAAGTGCAAATTGCCGGGGCCGCAGCTTCCGGCGCAGACGGCGAGTTCGCCGGTCAGCTGTGCCTGCGCGCCGGCAGCAAACGCCGCCACTTCCTCGTGCCTGACGGGAATCCACTCGATCTTGCCGCGCACACGCAGCGACTCGGTAATGCCGTTGAGCGAATCGCCCACCAGCCCATAGATACGACGCACGTTGGCGGCTTCGAGCGTCTCAACTATTCGGTCCGCAACATTGGCCATCTCAAACCTCCCGTTGTGCGCCGCAGAGAAGTGGCGCCGCAAACACCATTGGATTCGCCGCCGTGCGGCCGCACGATTCTGCCTCGACCCATCGTAGACATCCAGAGCTCGATCGGGTGGGCCGGCGATAACACCGGGGCCCGCGCGAATGGTTGCCGGCGCGCGTCAATGGTTGCCGGCGCGCGTCAATGGTTCCCGGCGCGCGTCAAGAGCTTGCGACGTCGGGCATGATCTGCCCCATTTCCATCGCCTGACTGGAGGGAACCTCCTGAATACCTAAAACGATCTCCTCATCGGGCGCACCGGTTGCGGCTTGCACCAACGACCAGAGGCGTTTGAGCATTTCCCGCTTATAGTCAGCGGAGCGTCCGGTCCGGATCAGCAGTGTGAGGGCCGCCGTCGGGGACGGCCTGCCCGCCGTGAACCCGCTTCCGCTGGGGTATACATGAAAGACAATATGCACCCAGTTTTTGGGCACTCCGGCGTACTCGGCGTGAAAAGTGGTGAGCTTCTCCGCCAAATCTGTCCTGGCAGGACCCTCGAGCACACCGGCTTGTGTCGTGATCGTATACAAGGGCATCGGAACGCCTCCTGACCGCGCGGTCGGCCGCGCGGCCCACGCCTCAAACGACGTAGTTCTTCAAAATACGCAGGTCGGTGACCGAGTACGCCATGCCGAGGCGATAGCCTCGCCCTATTCGCAACGGCGCGAGCGAATGCATGTCTTCACCGCGCACGTCTGGAATCGTCAGCTCCGCCGAGCCCGCCCACACATCGACGATGGTCAGGTTGTCGGTGAGCGACATCGTGAGTTCATCGACCGGCGGCTTCGTCTGTCCTGCGGCCGCGAGCTGCGGGAAATACCGGCGCATCACCGTCGGACGATTGAACACCTTCGCGGGATCGGCGACTTTCTCCTCGAGCTGCAGACGCGCCGTCGCCAATCGCTCGCCATGCGCCGCCACACTGGCGCCGAACCGGCTCCCCTTCGCCAGAGGGGCGGCGGCCGCACTGGGCGCGGAGAAGGTCCGCGTTTGAAAGATGCTGCCATATTTCTTGGGGAAGCCTTGCGCCCATCCTCGAGCAATGGCCGCGTCATTGTCGACGAATATGTAGGGACAGTAATTGATGGGTGTGCGCTCGAAGACGGCTTCGACCAGCACGAAGGCTTCCCGGTATTGGTAGCGCGCGGGATCGGTCACTTCATCATTTGAACCCGTGAATTGCCAGTCTAGAAACCAGAAGAATGCCCGCCCCCGGGACTTCTCATCCGCCGCTACGCCGGGCGGCAACAGCGCGGAAATCGCGGCAGGATCGGTCCAATATTCGACGACAAGGCAGTCACTGGAGTAATGCCAGGGAGGCGGTGATGCCAATGCCGACTTACCCTGCGGCGTCAGTGGAACTGAAAATCCGTGAAGCACGTTGGTGGCCCCCCCATGAAAGTTCACGACCGGTCGGGCAGAATCGTACAACAGTCCCAGATGTGGATTGCTTCCCCCTTTCGGGGGAGAAAGTCGCAATGGTGCGTGCATTACGATGGGGCGAACGCGCTCGCGCAAGCGTCCCCCTTTGGCGGCACAGCACAGTGACTTCCTCGCTACTACCCGTCTCGATCCTCGGTTTCGTCATTGTCAGCTATATAGCGTTGCGGCCGTTCTCCGCGCGGGTTCGCCACTTGTTTGACTTCGTGTGTTTTGCCGGCACGACCTTCATCCTTTTCCGGCATCACACGCCTCCCTTGCCGGACAACGCCGGCGCCGCCAATGCGACCCCGTTATGGCTGCATGCAGTAGCCGGTATATGGTGGCTGCTCGGCGCGCGAGTGCTCGTTGCGGTCATGTCATTCACCCTCAATCACAACCGCCGATGGCGCGAGGCACGGCTCTTTCCCGATCTCACCGCCGCCGCGATCTACACCGCTGCCGTATCGGTTGTCTTGATATCCGTGCTTGCGCTGCCCATCGGCGGTCTGCTCGCGACTTCCGGCGTCCTGGCGATAGTGCTGGGTCTGGCTCTGCAGAACACACTGGCGGACGTGTTTGCAGGAATCGCATTCGGCATCGAAGCCCCCTTCAATGTGGGCGATCGTATTTCGCTCGCCGACAAAACCGAGGGCACGGTGGTACAGATGAACTGGCGTTCGATTCGCATTCTCACCGACGGCGATGATGTCGCGATCGTCCCCAACAGTGTGGTCGCGAAATCCGATATCGTGAACCGTAGTATTCCGACCCGCGTTCGCTCAGCGTTCATAGAGCTTTCGTGTCCCGCCGCCTCGAGTCCCGAGCGAGTCATCGATACGCTCCAACAAGCCACTTTGCTATGTCCCCCTATTCTTGCCCTGCCGCGTTCCAGCGCCGTGCTGACCCGGCTCGGCTCGAGGGAAAGCCGATATCGGGTGGACTTTTCGGTCTCCGACACTGAACATCTTTCAACGACCAAAGACTTGCTGCTTCGGCATGCAAGGCGGCAACTTTACTATTCCGGTCTTTACTATCCGCGCACTGCGCAGGATATTCGAACACCCGATGAAGGTAACGCCCGGCCAACTCGCGCCGAGCCGCCGCTTCTCCAAGACATCATCCTTTTCGAAGCCCTGGAGGCGGAGCAACTGGACGAACTAGCCGCCCACTTGAAACCTCGATCGCTCGAACCCGGGGAGGTACTGTTCGCGCAAGGTGGAACTGAAGCGATGCTCTTCATCGTCGTCTCCGGGATTCTCGAGGTCACCCAACATACGGAGCTTTCCGGGCAGCAGACGGCCGGCTTCATCGGCGGCGGCGACTACATTGGTGAAGTCAGTCTGCTCACCGGCGCGCCCTATGCGGCCACGGCCAAGGCTCGCACCCATTGCAAGCTCTATGGACTCGACTGCCACGTCATAAAGCCGCTGCTGGCAGCCCATTCGGACTTGTATGCCGAATTTGACCGGGCTGCGCGCCGCGGCCTGGCGATTCTCAATCGAGTCGTGGCTGTTCGTGCCACCGATGACAGCGGCCGCCAGTCGCTGCTCCACCGCATTCGGGCATTTTTCGACAATCCACCCTAGCGCCCTCTTTCCCCAAGTTGCTCCCCCAAAGGGGGGACTGCCCGCCGTGGCCAAACCGATGACACTGCCTTCTCATGAATATCGCGCTAAGTTCTCCGCTACGGGGCCGGTTGTGGTGCACGGCGCCGATGCTGGGTTTGCTGGGCGGCTGCGACGGCGCGCCCTCGCGCAATATTTTAGGCTCCTATTTCCCCTCCTGGATGGTTTGCGCGCTGGTGGGTATTGCCTTGGCATTGGCAGCTCGCGCAATTTTCAAAGCTTCGGGGCTGCTCGAGGAGCTTCCCGTCCCCTTCGTCGTCATGCTGGCGATCGCCTGTGCGGGCACCTTCGCGATATGGTTGATATGGCTGTCGTGAACAATGTCTATGAGTGAAGGCAAGTCGCTTCGCGGAAAGGTGATTGCCGCGATGGCAATCGGACTGGCCGTCGTTCTGGGTGTCCTCGTCGTCTTTGCGATCGATCGGCGGCCTCGCACTCACGATGCCTATATCTTTGCCTATAGCGCAGAGATGGCGTCGGAGATCAGTGGACGCATTGTCCAGATCCTCGTCACCAACGATCAAGACGTTGCGAAGGGCGCGCCGCTCATCGTCATCGATCCGGCGCCATACGAATTTCAACTGCGCCAAGCGCGTGCTCAGGTGGCCGCTCTGAAGGCGCAGATCGCTCTGACGGGACGTCAAGTTACCTCCCAGGGTTCCGGCGTCCAGGCGGCGTTGAGCCAAGTACAGAGGGCGCGCGACCAACTGAGGTACGCCCAGGACACCCGCGAGCGCCTCGAGCCGTTGTTGAAACCCGGCTTCGTTACTCAACAGCAGTTGGACGAGGCCAAGACGAACGAAGCCTCTGCCGAAGCGTCCCTGCAAGCGCTCACCCAGAGCGCCATCCAGGCCCGCCAAGCGGTGGGAGACACCTTGAGCCTGGAAGCTCAATTGGAAGGCGCGGAGGCGGCGGAGGCGAATGCCGCGCGCAACTACGATTTGACGACCCTGCGGGCTCCCTTTGCGGGAAAGGTCGTCGGATTGCAAATTGCGGAAGGCACCTTTGCCGTTGCCGGCCATCCGCTCTTCAGTCTCATCAAGTCCGATGCCTGGTATGCCGTCGCCGACTTCCGAGAGACCGAATTGCCGCGAATCGCCGTCGGCGATCGGGCGACGGTGTGGACCATGTCCGAGAGCAACACTGCCTTTGCAGGGCACGTGGAAAGCTTGGGCGTCGGCGTACAGCCGACCGATCAAGGCGGCCCCGGTCTTCCCGTGGTCGGCCGCGACCTCAACTGGGTGGTGGTCGCGCAGCGATTTCCCGTTTGGGTTCGGCTCGACAACCCGCCTCCCTTCGCCATGCACGTGGGATTAACCGCATCCGTCAAAGTGCATCATGACGGCGTTCGCTGAGCCGCAGCAATCCCGCCGCCCGCTCCTTGAACTGCTCGCTGTCGAGCTGGCGTCGCGAGAGGGCCGATGGGCGGCCGTCGCGCGCATCGCAGCCGGATCCGCGATCACCGTGGTCATCGCCATGGTGTTTCAGATACCGCAGCCGACATACATGGCCTATATCGTTTTTCTAATCAGCAAGGATGAGAAGAATGCGACCGTGACGGCGGCACTCGGCGCCTCCATCGCTGTCACCCTCGCGATTCTCTTGACCCTGGGCTTGGAGATCATCGACACCTCCGAACCGGCACTGCGGCTGCCCCTCATGGCACTGACGACCTATGCCGCCATGTTTACTGCTCGCACGTTTGCACTGGGTCCCATCTCCTACCTGGCCGGCTTTGTCATCGTGTTGTTGCAGTCGCTGGTCGACGATGTACCGCGCCCCGAGGTCTTGACGCGCCTGACCTTGTGGACATGGGTCGTCGTATGCGTGCCGGTGGCGGTCACGGCCATCGTCCATTTACTGTTCGGTCAAGGTGCGGCGGCGTACATGGACCGCACCGTCCTCAAAGTCCTCGAGCAGTGGGAGACCTCGCTTGCGAACGGCGACTACCGCAAGTCACTTCCCGAATGGCGGGCCCAGCTCCCACCGTTGCTCGAGATCGCGCAACATAGCGCCGAAAAACGGCCGCGAGCCGGCCGACTCACGGTGCCCGTGATACGTGCACTTCTCGATGCGCTGGTGCTTTTCGAGGCCCTTCCCGACGATCTGCCGGACGATCTACGAGAAGAGCTGGCAAGCCGCGTGCGAGCCTGCAGACTCGCCATCGAGCCGGACGCCGGCCCAGTGGTGCCTGAATCCCCGGCGCCGGCCTCGCATACCGTCGGCGCGAGCGACCAACAATCCCCGGCGCTGATTGCCGTGCGCAGCGCGTTGTCCAGCCTCTTGGCTGCGATTGACCGCCCTGCCTCCTCGTCTGACAAAACCGAAGCGCATCAACCGCCTCGACGACTCTTCGTCGCCGATGCGTTCAGCAATCCAGCGTACTGGCAATTTGCCCTGAAGACCACATTGGCGGTCATGATTTCCTACGCCAGCTACGCGCTTTTGGACTGGCCCGGGATGCGCACGGCCATCGTCACTTGTTTCTTTGTCGCGCTCTCCAGCTTGGGCGAGACCGTGCACAAGTTGCTGCTCAGGCTTTCCGGCGCCGTCATCGGCGGACTCATCGCCGGCCTGTGCATCGTCTTCGTCCTACCGCATCTCACTGATATCGGCCAGCTTTGCCTGCTGATCTTCGTGGTCTCGCTGGGCGCCGCCTGGATAGCGACGAGCAGTGAACTGCTCTCCTACGCAGGCATGCAGATCGCATTCGCCTTCTTTCTGGGCGTTCTACAGGGTTACGCTCCCGCGACGGATCTCACGGTCCTTCGCGACCGGGTCGCCGGCATTCTGCTGGGCAATATCGTGATCACGATAGTATTCAGTTCTTTTTGGCCTCAATCGGCCCGGTCCGGTGTTCGCGCGGCGCTGGCCGAGGCGCTGCGTGCGATCGGAGACGTGATTCGTCAGCCACGCAACGCCGGGGAGGCACGCATGGCCGGGGAGGCACGCATGCGCACCGTTCACGCCCTGGTGCGGGCGGATCACATGCGCACTTTGAGTCTGTTCGAGCTGCGGATGCTGCCGAGCCATGTGCGAAATAGCCTGACCGTTCCCCCCGTCGCAAATATCGAACGGCTCGCGGGGGCGGCGTTCGTCGTGTCGACGGATGCGATTTCCGCTTTTGCCGAACCGGAATCCACTGTCCGCTTGGCCGAATGGGCTGACTCTGCAGCGGACAACCTCTCGAGAGGCCGGCCGCTGCCCCCGAGTCCTGTGCCTGCCGCTTCCTCGCCGGCAACTGAGATGGAACCCGGCGCACGCTTAAGCCTGCACGCCATCGAGCAACTCGAGTCGGAGGTTCAGCATGTTGCTTCGGCAGTGCACTGAGCGCTCGACATTCGGGTGGGCACTTGCCGCCTGCGTGCTCGGCGCCCGTCTGGCGATCGCCCAGGCGCCGCCGAGCGCCGAGCAACCCTGGGCGATTCCAGAATCGGCTATTCGCCGCGCCGAAGCCCTGGGTGATAGCCGTTTTTCGGTTCCGCATAAGCAGTACGATCTGGCGGCACTGGTGGATCTGGCAGAAAGAGAAAATCCCAATACGCGGGAAGCTTGGGAAGCCGCGCGTGAAGCGGCCGCGGGCATCGGCCTCGCAGAAAGCGCATATCTTCCGCAGCTTTCGCTGCAAGCGATCGGCGGCTTTCAGCACACACCGTTGCCGATGCCGAGAAACCTGGTGCCGGCAGGTTATTTCGTCTCCGATACGCGGGAGGTCATCCCTGCGCTGGCTCTGAAATGGTTGCTTTTCGACTTCGGCCAACGCGATGCCCAATTGGAAGCCGCGCGCGCAGACTCTTTCGTCGCCAACGTGAGCTTCACCGGCGCCCATCAGAAACTCATCTTCGATGTATCGCAGGCGTATTTCAACTTAGGCGCCGCGCGCGGGAAGCTCCATGCCGCGCAGAAGGCCCTGAGTACCGCTCTTACCACCCAGGATGCCGCCGTTGCCAAGCAGAATAACGGCCTCGCGACCGTGGTAGCGGTGGCGCAGGCGCAGCGGCAAACGGCGCAAGCACGCTATACGCTGGCAGCGGCCGAAGGCGCCGAGAGAACCGCGCGCGCAAATCTCATTGCGTCCCTCGGCGTGCCCGCTGCCACGGAAATCGATGTGGTGGATAGCGCCGAGCTGCCGTTGCCCCCTGCTCCGGCCGACAGCGTGTCCAAGGCCGTCGATCGAGCTCTCGCCCACCGGCCGGATGTCATTGCGGCGCTCGGCAAAGTGGACGCGGCCGAAGCGGCGCTCAAGGGCGAGCGGCGATCCTATTATCCCGTCATTGAACTCAAGGGGCAGGCATTTCAGAATATTGGTTCATTGAACTCCGACGGCGGCCCTTATTCGAATATCGACCGGCCCGGACAAAGCATTCTCCTGTCGTTTAGCGTCCCGCTCTACGACGGCGGCACGCGACGCAATCGCATCTCCATGGCCGATGCCAGGGCGCGGGAGGCGCAGGAACAACTGGCGGCGGCGCGCGACTCCGCGTCGCAGCAGGTGGTGCGCGCCTATAATGGACTGTTGACCAGCCTGGCCGAGTACGACGCCGCCGTAGTGTTGAGTCAGGCCGCGCACACGGCCTACGAAGCGGCGCTGCGTTCGTACCGCCAAGGGGTCGGCACCTATACCGATCTTGCCACCGAAGAGAACGCCGTCGTTCAAGGCGACACGCAGGTAGAGGATGCGCGCGCCGGTGCGCACACAGCTGCGGCCGCGCTGGCGCTTTCCATGGGAGCGATCGACATCGCGGCAGTCCAGCCCTGATGCGCGCTTTCAGCGCTCCGCTTAGCTGAAACGACTACGACTCTTGACGATCCACCACCGCCAGAAGGCTCGCGTAATCGCGTTCGATCGCAGCCGACATGAGCTGAAATGGCGGTGGGCCCGAAATGGCCCTTCTCGCATACCATAAACCGGCGAATGCGAGTACGCCCCAACCGCAACAAACCGCCCACGCCACCGCGGCCCGATGCCGGCTATCCCATGCCGAGACAATCAGGGCGACGGACAGAAAGCATGCAAAGATGAGGCCTGCGGCGGCGGAAATGCTCGCGCCAACGGAGGCCTTCACGATCTCATCGCGGAACTTGTGCAGATCATTTCTGGCGAGCGGGCCGTAATGCGGCGCCCGCTCACGCAGAAACCGGAGAATTGACTTGACTCGTTGAACTCGGCGAAACATGTTTATCCCCGCATTGGTGAATCTAGCGATCTTTGGAGCCGGAACCGCCGCCCGAACCTTCCACCGATTTTCGGCACGAAGCCTCGATGCTGGCCGCAGGCCTCGTCAACGTGGCTACGATGGCATCGGCGAGCGCCGCGATCTCTCGTTGATACCCTTCAACCATTCCTACGTAGCCGGTATGGATCTTTTCGTCCGCCTGAAACGTACAGGCTGTCACCCGCGCGCCGGCGGATGGTGAGTCCGCGGCAGATAAGTTTGCGCTCCAAACCGCCTCGAGCAGCGCGTACTGCCCGAGTGTCGACTCGAGTTGTTGAACGTCGATGTCGAGCGTCAGCTTTGCATAGCCGGAACGCAGTCCGCTCATACCCAGCCGGCGCTGTAGCTCGAGGCGCAGCGCTTGCTTGATTTCATCGTTCACGGGCGACGCCCATCGTTCATTCTCGAGAAGCGTCACTTCACTTGGGCCCGTCCGAACCATCAGCTCGGAACGGCTGAGTTGCGGCGGAATATGGACGACGCGCACATCGATCGCGACGGTCGTCTCCGCAGCCGGCCAGGTCCTATCAGCCGGAACCAAGGTGTAATAATGAACAGGTGCCGACATACAACCGGCGCCGACGCTCACGAGGCAGGCAAGGGCGAACCGTAAGTACCAGCCTTTCACGGTTTGGCGTCCGAGGATGACGTCGCAGGCCCCCGAGGCGTCTTCTGCGGCCGCCTCCCGCGCAGGAGCGCATCCGGATGACGATCGAGATAGTCGGCCAATTCACGCACGGCCTGCAAGGTGCTGCGGCTCTCCGATAGGGTCTCGGTGACGCCCCGTTGCAAGGGCGAGTCCACGTCCAAAACCCGCCCGGCGGAATCGAGCGTGCCATGCAGGGCCGACAAAGTATCCACGGCGCTCGGCAGCACCCGGGCGTGCAGTTCGCTCAAGGTTTCGTGAAGGTCCTTCAGATCCGTATGCAAATCCGCCGCGATTTGCTCGAGCGGCAGCTCATTCACCTTCGCAAGAAGGCGGACGACATTTGCCTCCAGTTCTTGAAAAGTTCCATTCACCGTCGGCAGTTCGAGCGGCCGAATCGACGCGTCAAAGGCCACTCGGGGACTTCCCGGCAGAAAATCAAGCGCGATATAGAGCTTCCCCGTCAGCAGGCTTGCCGATCGAGGCTGCGCGCGCAGCCCGCGGTTGACCAGGGTTCCCGCGAGCGCTGCGAGCGTTTCGTCGCTCTCGGTCTTCCCCTGCGCAGCAAGTATTTCATAGGCTCGGCCCATACGGCGGGGGTAGAGCTTGACAGTCACGATGACCGGAAAGGATCGATCACGAGTCTCGTAGCCCAGGTCCACGGCGACGACAGACCCGATGTTTACCCCGACAAATTCGACCGGCGCACCTACCTCCAGGCCCCGCAGCGCCTGCGTAAACCGCATCCGCACATAGTGCGGCTCCCCATCGGGGGGCGCCATCGCCTCGCTTTCGTTTTTGTACAGGGCGAATTCACCCGCCACGCCGCCCGCCACGAAAAGAGCTTCAATGGGCCCATCGTCGAACGCCAGACCCCCGGCGAGCACCGCCGCCAGTGATTCGGTTTGCACGTTCAGTCCGTCGGCGCCGAGCCTGACGTCGATCCCGCTGGCATTCCAGAAGCGCGTCACGGGCTTCACGTAGCGATCATACGGCGCCTCGACAAACACGGTCACTCGCGTGCTGCCGTCGGGCAGCAGATTCTCATCGATCACGCGACCGACCTGGAATTGGCGGAAATAGACCGGCGCACCTATGCTGAGGGAACCGGCGCGTGCGGCGTGCAACTGCAGCTCGCGGCCGTGCGGACCGTGTGAAAGAGCGGGCGGATTTTCCAACCCGACAAACTGACGCTTGCGGAGCGTGGAAGTGCCGGTCTTCAAGCCGATGTACACGCCCGATAGCAGCGTTTCGAGCCCCGACACCGAGCCCACGCCGATGCGCGGCCGCACGATCCAGAATTGCGTGTCCTCCTGCAGCAAGCTCGCCGCGTCTTTCGACAAGCTGGCGCTCACCACGACCGATTTACGATCGGCGCTCAGCACCACGTCCGACACCCGTCCCACCGTGACGTCCCGATATTTCACCAGGGTCTTGCCGACTTGGACCCCCTCGCCGCTCAGGAAGCTGATCGTGATCTGCGGACCTTGGTTCTGCCAATTCCTGATCAGCAGCGAGATGCCGATGGCGGCGGCGGCTATCGGCACCACCCACACCAATCGCGGAATCCACCGTCGATTGCGAATCGCCGGCGTCGGAAGTTCCTCTTCGGAAGGCGGTGGAGGCGCCGCGCTCATGCGTGCCGGTCCCAGATCAAGCGCGGGTCGAAGCTCAACGCCGATAACATGGTCACGACCACGACCGCGCAGAAGAAGGCTATCCCGGCACGCGGTTCGGCGGTCCCCAACACCTGAAACTGCATCAGGGCCGAAGTTAGCGCGACAACGATGACATCGAGCATCGACCAATAGCCGATGAACTCCACGATCCGGTAGAGCGCGGTCCGCTGATGCTGCTCCCATCGGCTGTCTTTGCGCACCGTGAAGAGCAGCAAGCCGATTGCGATGAACTTCGTGAATGGCACCGCAACGCTGGCTATGAATATCAACAGGGCGATATCCCAGTCCCCCGAACGCCAGAATTCGAGAATCCCGCCGAGAATGGTGCTGTCCTCCTCGCCCAGCAATCCGGCGGTGTGCATCACGGGCAGCAGGTTCGCGGGTATGTAAAGGACGATTCCCGCAATCAGCCACGCAAGCGTTATCTCGGTGCTGAAAGGCGTGCGATGCTCGACTCGGCTGCGGCAGCGAGGACAGCGCCTATCCATCCCGAGAGAGGCGCGGGACACGGCAAGACCGCAAGTTCGGCAAAGACTCAAGCCGAGTTCAAATGATTGTCTCAACTGCGTCATGTCTTGACCGCGGGGGCGATCGACCACCAAGACGCCGGGTCACAGCGCCCGAGCAGTGCAAGTACCGTCGTCAAACCCGCGATCGCCCAGATGCCGGCCCCCGCCGTAATGGGGACCCAATTCGCTAGCTTCACGATTGCGACCAAGGCGCCCAGCAAGAAAACCTCGGTCATGCTCCAGGGACGCATCCGGTGCAGCAGCTTCATGATCGGTCCAAAGCCGGGCGGCCGCCGCCCGATGCGCGCGAACACCAGCACCCAGAAGAGGAGCGCTATTTGCACCGCGGGGACGAGAAACGTGGTGAACGCAAGTCCAAGGGCGGCGACTGAAATCCACCCCTGCTGCAATGAGCGCACGGCAAACCAAATATTGGCCTTGGTCTGCATCCCAGCGATGTCGATGCTGAGGATGGGCGTGAGATTGGCGATGGCGAAAAGAATCGCCGCAGCGCAGACCAGTGCCAAGCCACTCTCCACGTTCGCGCCAAAATGGCGCGCGAGAACCGCCCCGCAGCGTCGGCAGAGGGCCACATCGCCCCGCCGCAAGGAAATCGCACGATACACGGTATCGCAATCGCGACAAATGAGTATCGGGTTCACCTCCGCGGCACCGATTCGTACCTCGCCTATATAAAGTTCTCGCCGATCATTTCGAAAACATCGCCGGCCTTCCCATGCATGACGGCCTTGATTGAATACATGGCCATCCCGTATACGTTCTCGGGCGCCGTGTGCGGCGGCATCACGAGTTCCATCGGCTC
>Ga0209624_10000584_pt1 | contig 32126 bp, 19 predicted proteins | sample JacPinW_OM2H0_O1_FD_188565 | JGI IMG/M metagenome (GOLD analysis project Ga0209624, IMG submission 188565) | Forest soil microbial communities from Algoma, Ontario, Canada - Jack Pine, Ontario site 1_JW_OM2H0_O1 (SPAdes) (version 2) | ecosystem: Environmental > Terrestrial > Soil > Boreal...
GCGATCCACAGCTGGGAAACGGCGGTTGCGCTGCAGCCCGAATTTGCCGCCGCCGTGGCGCAGCTCGCACGCGCGTTGACTGCCGTCGGCCGGGGAGCGGAGGCGATCCCCCATTACGAGCGGCTGTGGGCCCGCGATGCACGCGACGGTACCCTCGACGAATATGCGGCCCTGCTGGCAGGGCTTGGGCGCTACGAGGCGTCGGCACGCTGTTATCGCAACTTGCTCACCCGGATGCCCGGCAATGGGCGGCTGCACGCCAACTTGGGTCACGTGCTGCATTGCCTCGGCGACTTTCGCGCCGCGACCGAGCATGGCCGGCGGGCGATCGAACTCGAGCCGCGGCTGCCGGAAGCGCACCTGCACCTCGGCAATTCGCTGCTTGCGCTGAACGCGTTGTCCGAGGCCGATGTCGCCTACCGCGCGGGGCTCAAGGTCGCCCCCGATCATGCCGCGCTTCACACCGCGCACGCCATGGCCGAGCGAGCCGTCGGCCGGCTCGCGGACGCGGAAGAGAGTGCGCGGCGTGCGCTTGCGCTCCGTCCCGACGCCGCCGACACGCTCGCGCTGCTGGGCAGTCTCGCCATCGACCATGGCCGTTTCGACGAGGCGGAGGAGTTGCTGCGCAAAGCGTTGGCCATCGACCCCGAACTGCCCGAGGCGCTGGCGAGCCTCGCGGCGTTGCGCAAGATGAGTGCGGCCGATGCCCCATGGCGCGACGCCGCCGAGCGCGTGCTGGCACGCGGCCTACCGGTGGCGCACGCCATCAACCTGCACCACGCTCTCGGCAAGTACTACGATGACGTCGACGAGCGTGCTGCGGCTTTCCAGCATCATCGGCTCGGCAACGAGCTCGCGCGCCGCAGCCGATTGCGTTACGACCGCGCCGAGATGACGCAGCGGGTATCGCGGACTCTCGCGGCCTTCGATCAACACGCGCTCGCGGCATTGCGGCCCGGCGGGATTGCCTCAGAAGTCCCGGTATTCGTCGTCGGGATGCCGCGGTCGGGCACGAGCCTGACCGAACAAATCCTCGCCTCGCACCCGCAGGTGCACGGGGCGGGCGAGCTGCTCTACTGGATCTTTGCGGCGGACGCCGAGCGCGCAGCAACTCCGGAGCAGCGGGGCGCAACCATAGCCGATCTCGGCCGGGCCTATTTAGAGGGACTCGCGACGCAGGCGCCCGGCGCCTCGCGCGTCATCGACAAGCTGCCCGTCAACTTCAGGCACATCGGTCTCATTCACGCAGCGCTCCCGGGTGCCCGGTTCATTCATCTCGAGCGCAGTTCGCTCGACACCTGCCTGTCGATCTACTTCCAGGGATTCTCCGCCGCGCACCCGTACGCGACCGACTTCGGCGACCTGGCGCATTACTACCATGAGTACCGCCGTCTGATGGCGCACTGGCGTGCGGCGCTGCCGCCGCGAACGCTGCTCGAGGTCCGGTACGAGGACCTCGTCGATGATCCGGAAGGGTGGAGCCGCCGGATGCTCGCGCACATCGGGCTCCCGTGGGATCCGCGCTGCCTCGAGTTCCACCGAACCGATCGGCCGGTGCTGACCGCGAGCAATTGGCAGGTGCGCCAGCCCATCAGCAAAGCCTCGGTGGAGCGGTGGCGTCGCTACGAGCAGTTCCTTGGGCCGTTGCGCGAGGCGCTGGGTGTCGACTGATTATTGTCAACAGTTTACAATTATGGTAGCGTTCGGACCTGCTCTCTCTGGAGATCATCCATGGCTTCCGCCGCCGCGCCCACCATGCTGCAACTCGTGCAGTCGAATTCTCTGCCGGCACTGGTGCAGGTGGAGATCGAGCAACTGATCCTGCGCGGCGAGCTTGCCGTCGGCCGGCGCATCAATGAAAGCGAGTTGGCGGTGCGTTTCGGCACCAGCCGCGGCCCGATCCGCGAGGCGCTACGGGCGCTCGAGGAGTCTCGCCTGGTGCGCTCGGAGAAAAATCGTGGGGTCTTCGTCCGTGAGATCTCGGTGGCTGAAGCGGACGAGATCTACGATGTGCGCGAAGCGCTCGACCAATTGATCGGTCAGCGGGTGGCTGAACGCGCCACGGCGGAGCAGCTTCGGAGACTGGAGGCAGTTCTCGCGGAGATGGACGCGGCGACGGCCGACCAGGACGTCAAGACCTACCACACCCTGAACTTGAAGTTTCACGACATGCTGGTCGACTTCGCGGGCAATTCCCGTCTCACGGAAAGCTACCGGCTGCTGACCCGGGGGTTGCTGCTGTTCCGGCTTCGCGGCCTGCAGGACGGCGGCGGATTTGCCGTTTCCAATAGCGAGCACCGAGGCGTGATGCGGGCCATCGCCCAGCGAGACAGCGCCCGGGCAGGTCAGCTGCTGCGCCAACATGCGTCGAAGAGCCGTACCCGAATGCACAAGGCCGCCGCGCGGCACCTAGAGGAGTAGCACTTGTCCAGCGATATCGCCGTGAACGGCCGAACCTACCATTGGATGGACCGCCCCCTGGTGGTGGTCTGCGTCGACGGCTGTCAGCACGAGTACATCACGGCCGCCGTCGCGGCGGGCGCCGCGCCGTTTCTCGGCCGGCTGCTCGCGGGCGGCGGGACCTGCTTCATCGCCGACTGCGTCATGCCGAGCTTCACCAACCCCAACAATCTGTCGATCGTCACCGGAGTGCCGCCCTCGGTGCACGGCATCTGCGGCAACTATTTCTTCGATACCGAGCGCGGCGAAGAGGTGATGATGAATGATCCGCGGCTGCTGCGGGCCGGTACCATTCTCGCGGCGTTTTCCGCGGCCGGCGCAAAAGTCGCCGTGATCACCGCGAAGGACAAGTTGCGCAAGCTGCTGGGTCACCGGATGAAGGGAATTTGCTTCTCATCCGAAAAGGCCGACCAGGTTACACTGGCCGAGAACGGCATCGAGAACGTGCTCGAACGAGTCGGCATGCCGCTGCCGTCGGTGTACAGCGCGGCGCTGTCCGAGTTCGTCTTCGTCGCCGGCGTCAAGCTGATGGAACGCGAGCGGCCCGATCTCATGTACCTGTCCACGACAGACTATATCCAGCACAAAGCGGCCCCCGGCACGGCGGTGGCGAACGATTTCTACGCGATGATCGACCGGAATCTCGCGCGCCTCGATGAACTCGGGGCCACGATCGTTCTGACGGCCGATCACGGCATGAATGCCAAGCATGGACGGGACGGTCAACCCAATGTGATCTACCTGCAGGACCATCTCGATGCGTGGCTGGGCGAGTCCAAGGCGCGAGTGATCCTGCCCATCACCGATCCCTACGTGGTGCATCACGGCGCCCTCGGATCCTTCGCGCTCGTGTACCTGCCCGAATCCCCGGCGCTGAGTTCCGTGGCCGGCAAGATCGCCGCACTCCCCGGAATCGAGGAGGTGCTGACACGCGCCGAAGCCGCGTCGAAGTTCGAACTGCCTCCGGACCGCATCGGCGACCTCGTGGTGGTGTCGCGTTTGGACACCGTCATCGGCACCAGCCGCAGCCGGCACGACCTGTCCGGCCTGGACGTGCCCTTGCGCTCGCACGGCGGGGTTTCGGAACAAAAGGTGCCGCTGATCGTCAATCGCGGCGTCGGCCCGCAGCCGGCGTCGCGCCGCTGGCGCAATTTCGATGCCTTCGATCTTGGGCTCAATCTCGCCGCGCGAACTCCGTAGGAGACTCGAATGTCCGCCAGTGCCGTGCCTTCCGCCGTTCGCGAGCCCATTCGCGAGACGCTGCGCATCGCGGGGGAAAGGATCGCTCGAGACCGGTTCATCGAGGTTCGCCACCCCTACGACGGCACGCTGGCGGGCACCGTACCCAAGGCCACGCGGGAGGACGTCAAACGCGCGCTCAAAATCGCCCGCGGCTTCAGGTCTCCTCTGACTCGCCATGACCGGTATCAAATCCTGATGAAGGCAGGCGCCATCATCGCGTCGAAGCGCGATGAACTCGCGCGCCTGATTACTCTGGAGTCGGGCCTGTGCCTGAAGGACTCATCGTACGAGGTCGGGCGCGCCTCCGATGTGCTGCTATTCGCCGCCAATCAGTCACTGGTCGATGACGGCGAGGTATTCTCGTGCGATCTCACCGCGCATGGAAAGAGCCGCAAGGTCTACACCTTGAAGGAGCCGCTGCTCGGTGCAATCACCGCGATCACACCGTTCAATCATCCGTTGAATCAGGTGATCCACAAGGTGGCTCCCGCGGTGGCCACCAACAATCGGGTCGTGCTCAAGCCCAGCGAGAAGACGCCGTTGAGCGCACTCAAACTGGCGGACATCCTGTACGAGGCGGGGCTGCCGCCCGAGATGCTCTCGGTGGTGACGGGCGATCCGGCCGAGATCGCCGATGAGCTCCTGACCAGCGCGGACGTCGACCTGGTGACCTTCACCGGCGGTGTCGCGATCGGCAAGCGCATCGCGGCCAAGGCCGTCTACAAGCGCCAGATACTCGAGCTCGGGGGTAACGATCCCATCATCGTGCTCGACGATGCGGACATCGAGGAGGCCGCCACGCTCGCGGCGAGCGGGTCCTACAAGAACTCGGGCCAGCGATGCACCGCCGTCAAGCGCATGCTGGTTCAAGAGAGTGTGGCCGACCGCTTCGTGGAACGGCTGGTGGAGAAGACGCGGACCCTCGAGTACGGCGATCCGTTCGATCCGGCCATGGACATGGGCACGGTGATCGACGAACCGTCGGCGCGGCGCTTCGAGGCGGTTGTGAACGAGGCCGTGGCCGGCGGTGCCCGCCTGCTGGTCGGCAACGTCCGTCGCGGCGCGCTGTACTCGCCCACGGTGTTGGACCGGGTGACCGCCGATATGACGGTGGTGCGGGAGGAGACCTTCGGACCCGTTTCGCCCGTCATCCGCTTCAAGACCGTGGAGGAGGCGATCAGAATCGCCAACTCCACCGCTTACGGCCTGTCATCTTCGCTTTGCACCAATCGCATCGATCTCATCAGCCGCTTCGTGCGCGAGCTCGAGGTCGGCAGCGTGAACGTGCGCGAGGTGCCGGGCTATCGGCTGGAGATGACGCCGTTCGGAGGCATCAAGGACTCGGGACTGGGCTACAAGGAAGGGGTGCTGGAAGCCATGAAGAGCTTCTGCAATACCAAGACCTACTCTCTGCCCTGGTAGGCGAGCGTACATGGGCAGCGCCGTCATTTTGGACTTGATGGGCGGAGTCGCGCTGCTGCTCTGGGGATTGCACATGGTCCACAGCGGTGTGGTCCGTGCGTTCGGCGCCGATCTTCGCCGCCTGCTCGGAATCGCCCTGCAGAGCCGATTTCGCGCATTCCTCGCCGGCGCCTTCGTCACTGCTCTGCTCCAGAGCAGCACGGCGACGGGATTGATGGCTGCGTCGTTCGTCACCGGCGGCACCTTGGACCTCGTTCCCGCCCTGGCCGTCATGCTCGGCGCCAATGTGGGCACCACGCTGGTGGTGCAGATCCTGTCGTTCAACATCACGGCCGTGACGCCGGTCCTGCTGTTGGCGGGGGTGATCGCGTTCAAGCGCGGCGGCAGGACGCGAACTCGAGACCTCGGCCGGGTGGCGATCGGAATCGGCCTGATGCTGTTGGCGCTGCACATATTTCTCGGCGCGCTGGTGACGACCCAGAGCCTGCCGGTGTCGCGCGCCATTCTCGGTGAGATCACCGGTCAGCCGCTTCTATGCTTGGTTCTAATTGCCGCCTTGACCTGGGCTGCTCATTCCAGCGTCGCCATCGTGCTGGTGGTGATGTCCCTCGGCGCTGCCCACCTGATCTCGCCCACGGCGGTACTCGCCATGGTGCTGGGCGCGAACGTGGGCAGCGCGCTCAATCCGCTGATCGAGAGCAGTCAGCCCGGGAACCTGGCCAGCCGGCGCCTGCCGCTCGGCAATTTGTTGACCCGCCTGGTCGGCTGCGCGCTGGTGCTGCCGCTGCTGCAACCCATCGCCGATGTGATGCAGCGCTACGAGCCGAATCCCGCCCGCCTGGCCGCGGACTTTCACACTGCGTTCAACGTACTGCTCGCGCTGCTGTTCATAGGCCCGCTCGATTTCGTGGCTCGGTGGCTCAGGCGCTGGCTGCCGGACCAGGCCAAGTCCGCGGATCCGGGAACGCCGGTGTATCTCGACTCGTCGGCGGCCGGCGCTCCCGCCGTCGCCCTGGTCTGCGCCGCCCGCGAAGTCCTGCGCATGGGGGATTTGATCGAAGCGATGCTCCGCCGGTCGATGACTGCGCTGCTGACCAATGACCGCAAGCTCGTCGCGGACGTCAGCCGGATGGACGACGCCGTCGACAGCCTGAACGAGGCGGTGAAGCTGTACGTCACACGAATGACTCGCGACAGCATGGATGACCGCGACGGCTTCCGCGCGATGGAAATCATATCCTTCTCGATCAATCTCGAGCATGTCGGCGACATCATCGACAAGAATCTGATGGATCTCGCGGCCAAGAAGATCAGGCGCGGCATCACCTTTTCGAAGGAAGGCGAGGCGGACCTCGTCGAGTTTCATCAGTACGTCCTCGACAGCCTGACTCTCGCGGTCGGAATATTCATGTCGGGCGACATCGATGTCGCGCGCCGCTTGATCGCAGCGAAAGCGCAGCTGCGGGAGAAGGAGTTTGCCGCGGCCGAGCGCTACCTCACGCGCCTGCGCGATGGGACCCCGGAGACGATCGAATCGTATTCGCTGGATCTGGATATCCTGCGGGACTTGAAGCGCGTGCACTCGCATCTGTGCTCGGCCGCTTATCCCGTGCTCGAGCGCGCCGGCGCGCTGCAGCGCAGCCGCCTCAAGGACCCCGCCTTCGGCCGGCGCAAACCATCGGCAAGCCGCCTGGCGAACCGCCTCTTGGACAAGTGAGACTCTCATGACCGACCCGATCCTGCTGACTCCCGGCCCGCTGACCACCTCGGCAGATACCCGGTCCGCGATGCTGCGCGATTGGGGATCGTGGGACACCGCCTTCAACGAGCTGACCGCGTCGGTGTGCCGCGATCTCGTGGCCATCGTCAATGCAGAACAGAGTCACGTTTGCGTTCCCATGCAGGGCAGCGGCACGTTCAGCGTCGAAGCGGCCCTCGGCACGCTGGTTCCGAGGAGTGCCAAAGTTCTCGTGCCGGACAACGGCAGCTACTGCAAACGCATCGTGCGAACCTTGGGCTACTTGGGCCGAGAGGCCGTTGTCTTGAAGCACGGCGAGCAGGAGGCGGCAGATCCGGCGCGGATCGACGCGGCCCTCGTTGCGGATCGCTCGATCACGCATGTCGCGCAGGTGCATTGCGAGACGGGCACCGGAATCCTGAATCCGCTGCCGGAGATCGCGGCCGTCGTCGCGAAACATGGCCGCGGCCTCATCGTCGATGCCATGAGTTCCTACGGCGCCATCCCGATCGACGCGCGGACCATCCCCTTCGATGCGGTGATTGCGGCGTCCGGCAAATGCCTCGAGGGCGTGCCCGGAATGGGTTTCGTCATCGCGCGGCGGGCGGCGCTGGAGCGTTGCGGCGGCAACAGCTGCTCGCTCGTCTTAGACCTCCTCGACCAGTGGCAGTACATGCAAAAGACCGGTCAGTGGCGGTTCACGCCCCCGACACATGTGCTCGCGGCCCTGCGCGCCGCCATCACTCAATTCCAGTCGCAGGGCGGTCAGGCGGCGCGGCTGGCGCGCTATCGCGAGAATTGCGCCGCGCTGCTCTCCGGCATGCGCGCCCTGGGGTTCAAGAGCTTTCTGCCGGACGCGCTGCAGGCGCCCATCATTGTCACATTTCATTCCCCGCCCGACCCTGCCTACGGATTCGCCGAGTTCTACCGGCGGGTTCGCGAGCGCGGATTCATCCTGTATCCGGGCAAGCTCACGGACGTGGACACGTTCCGCGTGGGCTGCATCGGTGCCATCGGGCCCGGCGCCTTGAAGGCCGCGGTCGCCGCCATGGAGGCGGTATTGAGCGAGATGGGAGTTCGCCGCTTGTCGCACGCCTGAGTACCCATTCCTCGCGAACACTCGTGCTATAAAGGCGAACGACCGTCGTTCGATCGGCCGGTCTGCGGCTGTGGTCGTTTGGTCAACCGTTGAATAGGATGTGAAAGGTGGCAAAAGTTCCCTTAGGTGTCGGTCCGCAATTCCCGCAGGTCGTGGTGCTCGTCGGTGCCACCGGCGACCTTGCGCGGCGCAAGCTGCTGCCTGGATTGTTTCATCTGACGAATGCGGGGTTCATTCCAGGATGCCGGATCATCGGCATGTCGCTGGACGTTCTGGACACCGAGGGCTTCCGTAAGCTTGCGCGCGACGCGCTCGCCGAGTTCTCCACCCGCAAGGTGGCCGAGGCAGACTGGACTGCGTTCGCGAACACCCTGCAATACCTGCCGATGTCCGCCGGCCCCGCGGCCCTGAAGGCGGCGGTGCTGGAGGCCGAGCGAGCCTTCAGCGGCGAGAGCAACCGGCTTCACTATCTCAGCGTGCCGCCGAGTTCGGCGCTCGAGGCGGTGCGTTTTCTCGGAGAGGCCGAACTGGTCGATCGCTCCCGCATCATCATGGAAAAGCCGTTCGGCACCAATCTCGCGAGCGCAGTCGCGCTGAACGCCCGATTGCACGAGGTGTTCGAGGAAGATCAGATTTTCCGAATCGATCACTTTCTGGGCAAGGAGGCCGCGCAGAACATTCTTGCGTTCCGTTTCGCCAACGGGTTGTTCGAACCGATCTGGAGCCGCAACTTCATCGACCACGTGCAGATCGACGTGCCGGAGAAGCTGGACCTCGGCAAACGGGCGGGGTTCTACGAACAGACCGGCGCATACCGCGACATGGTGGTCACACACCTGTTCCAGATTCTCGGATTCATGGCGATGGAAGCACCGACATCCCTGGAGCCCAAGCCCATCGGCGAGGAGAAGAACAAGGTTTTTCGCAGCTTGTTGCCGATCAAGCCGTCCGACGTCATCCGCGGCCAGTTCACGGGTTACCGGGCCGAGGAGGGGGTCTCCAAGGACTCGGATGCGGAGACCTTCATCGCCCTGCGGTGCTTCATCGACAACTGGCGATGGGCCGGAGTGCCGTTCTATTTGCGCACCGGCAAGCGCATGGCCCAGGGACAGCGCATCATTTCCATCGCGTTTCGCGAGCCGCCCAAGAGCATGTTTCCCGCCGGCTCCGGAGTCAGCTCGCAAGGACCGGATCACCTCACCTTCGATCTGGCGGACGCGGCGAAGATGTCGCTGTCGTTCTATGGCAAGAGGCCGGGCCCGGGCATGCGGCTGGACAAATTGAGCATGCAGTTCGCCATGCACGACACCGGTCACATCGGCGATGTGCTCGAAGCCTATGAGCGGTTGATTTTGGACGCCATGCGCGGCGACCACACGCTGTTCACCACCGCCGAGGGGATCGAGCGGCTGTGGGAAGTGTCGACCGAATTGCTGGAATCACCTCCGCCCGTTCGCTTTTACGAGCCGGGCTCATGGGGTCCGAACGCGATCCACCAGCTCATCGCTCCTCATGCCTGGCGATTGCCTTTCGAACGAGTCTGGCGCGATCCTAATTCAGTGGGGAGTTGAACCCGAACGTTTCCGGGATTCCACTTCGCATCCGACACGCGCAGTATTCCCCGCTCCGGGTTCAACATTTGCGGGAGGACCGTTATGCTCGACCTTGTGCTGGCCATTGCGCATCATCTGTTGATATTTGCAATTTTTGCAATCCTGTTCACCGAATTTTGGGTCGTGCGGCCGGGCATGGGCGCCGATGCGGTAGCCCGCATCGCCTCGATCGATCTGTGGTACGGGATCCTCGCCGCGGCCGTCATAGTCGTCGGCTTTTGCCGTGTAATCTTTGCCGCCAAGGGATGGGCTTACTACTCTCATAACGCTTTCTTCTGGGCCAAGATAGGATGTTTTGCGGTCATCGGGCTGCTGTCCGTCCCGCCCACACTGGCTTTCATCCGCTGGCGCAAATCCGGCACCTCGCCCGACGATGCAGCCGTCCGGGGACAGCGCCGTTATCTTCACGCCGAGCTCATGCTGTTCGCTCTGCTCCCGATCTTTGCCGCCGCGATGGCTCGGGGGTATGGTGAGTTCTGACGAATGGCAGGCGGTCGTTTCCGGCAATGCCGAGCTGCGGCTGACGCAGGAGGAGGCGGGCCGGGTGCCGGCGTTGCGGCTGGATTTCGATTTCAAGCAGGGCGGGGGATTCGTGGTCGCGCGGCGCGCGCTGAAGCGAGACATGCCGGAGGAGTACGCGGTGAGATTCCGCCTGCGCGGCCGCGGTCCCGTGAATAATCTGGAGCTGAAGCTGGTTGATACGACGGGCCAGAACGTTTGGCGGCATGTGCAGCGCGACCTGCATCTTCCGGCGCGATGGAAGCAAGTGGAGGTGAGCAGCCGGGACATCGATTTCGGCTGGGGTCCCTCGAGCGGCGGACGTCTCCGGCAGCTGGGTTCGATGGAGTTCGCCATCGTCGCGGGCGAGGGCGGCAAGGGGACTGTCTGGATCTCCGGGATCGAGATCGAGAATCGCGGTCCGACCGAGCCTCCCGAGTTGAGCGCATCGAGCGCGCTGCCCGGATTCGCGCCCGACGCCGCCTTGGGGAGCTCGGGCTGGAAACCTGACCCTGAGGATCCGCGCCCTTGGATCGTGATCGACTCGAAGCAGCCGCGCACAATCGGCGGCCTCATCGTCGACTGGCTGGATCAGGCGCCCGAGAGAGGCTTTCGCATTCGCGCGTCGTCGCGCGGCATCCGCTGGAAAACCCTGTACGAGGCACGCGCCGCCGCCGGCAAGCGCAGCTATGTGTATCTCCCCGGGGTGAGCACTCGATTTCTTCGCATCGAACTCGCACAGCCATCCGCGGGCGCCTCCCTGCGTCTTCAGTCGTTCGAGTTCTCCCGCTCCATCGAAGCGTTCTGGCACAACGTCGCCGAGGGTGAAGTGCGCGGCTGGCATCCTCGCTGGCTGCACAATGAACAGAGCGTGTGGACTCCCGCCGGTACCGCAAACGGAATTCACTGCGCACTGCTGAACGAAGACGGCATGCTCGAAGTCGATCAGGGATCGTTCTCGCTCGAACCCATGCTTCGGGTCGGGGATCGCCTCTTCACCTGGGCGGATGTCGCCCCGCGCCAGGAACTGCTCGGCGGGTGGATGCCGGTGCCTTCGGTGATCTGGGAGACCGCGGATTGGCGGCTGCGAATTTCAGCGGAGGGGGCGAGGGGCGGCATATCCCGCGTGCGCTATCGATTCGAGAATCGTGGGGGCAAACGGCTCGTCGCGCGATTGTTCGTACTGGTTCGGCCGTTTCAGGTCACGCCGCCCTGGCAGAGCTTTCGCAACGTCGGCGGCGTCAGCCGGGTGTCCGATCTTGAGTGGCGGGACGGGGCGGTGCACGTCAATGCGGATTACGTGATCGTGCCGGTGCGCACCGCAGGGGCGGCCGAGCCGGCCGGATTCGGCGCACTGCGCTTCGATGAGGGATTCATGGCTTCTTTTCTCTCCGCCGGCGCGCTCCCGCCCGGCACGGAGACTCACGATGCCTTCGGTTTCGCGACCGGCGCCCTCGAATTCCCCCTGTCTCCGGAGGCGGGACACACATCCGAGTGCGCGCTGAGCTGCGCATCCCTTGCGGCGCGGCACAGCATCGAGGAGCCGGCTTTCGACTGGCAATCGATACTCCCCGCTCCGCCATGGTCGGGCAGCGGCTCGATTGGGGAGGCCGTGGCTGCGGCGCTGACCGCGACGGCGCACATTCTCGTCACCCGCTCCGGCCCGGCCCTGCAGCCGGGCCCGCGACGCTACACGCGTTCCTGGATCCGCGATGGCGCCATGATGAGCGCGGCCCTGCTGCGCATGGGGAGAACGCAAGAGGTTCGCGAGTTCATCCGCTGGTACGCGCCGCATCAACGCGCGGACGGTTTTGTACCCTGCTGCGTCGACGGCGAAGGGACCGATTGGCTGGTGGAACACGACAGCCACGGACAATTGATCGCGCTGATCGCCGATTACCACCGCTTCACGTCGGACCCGGCGCTGCTCGAAGAGTCCTGGGTCTACATCGACAGGGCGGTGGGATGCATCGAGCGATTGCTCGATGAGAGCGGATTGCTGCCGATCTCGGTGAGTCACGAGGGGTATCTTGCGCAACCCGTGCATTCCTACTGGGACGATTTCTGGGCGCTGCGGGGTTTGCACGACGCGGTGGACCTGGCGCGCGCGGCGGGGCACGAGAGTTCCGCGCAAGCATGGGGAGCCCTGCTCACGCGTTTTGCGGCGTCGCTGTTCGCGTCCATCGAGGACACCCGCGCGCGGCGCAATCTGGAGTTCATCCCGGGAAGCATCGAGTGGGCGGACTTCGATCCGACGGCGACGGCGAATGCGATTTATCTGCTTGGGGTGCCGGATGGCCTGAACCGCCGGGCCCTCGAGCAAACCTTCGACAAGTATCTCGCCGACTGGCGCAGCAAGCGCAGCGGCGCCGTCGCATCGGCGAACTACACCCCGTACGAAATCCGCATCATCGGCGCACTCGTCAGATTGGGAAGGCGCGATGCGGCCCTGGAGTTGTTGCGGTTCTTTCTGTCGGACCGGCGTCCGCCGCCGTGGAATCAATGGCCGGAGATCGCGTGGGCGGACCATAAGGCTCCCGCGCATGTCGGGGATCTGCCGCATACATGGATTGCGGCCGAATACGTGCTCGCGCTGCGCAGCATGTTCGCCTATGAACTCGAGGCCGATCGGACGCTGGTGTTGGCGGCGGGACTCGCGGCGGAATGGATCGAGGGCACCGGCGTTCAGGTGAACGGGATGCCGACGCTCTATGGCGCCTTGAGCTATTCGCTGCGCCGAGTGGATGCGCGCACGTTGCGATGTACGATCGGCGGCGGGATCGCGGCCAAGATCGTGCTGCGGCCCCCGGCCGGCGCTCCGCTGCGCAGCGTGACGGTCGACGGCAGTGCCCACTCGGAATTCGATGAGGACTCCGTCACCGTGCTTCACACCCCTGCGGAGGTCATCTGCGATGTCGGCCGATGAGGCGCCGGGCAAGGTGATGGAAGGCGCGAAAGAAAACCCCGGCACTTCTACCGAGGGCGAGGCCGCCCGATTGACGTTCGGCCGGCAGGTCGCGCTCATGGTCCGTACCATCATTCACTCCCCCGCGGGCAAGTCGGCGATGCTGTTGGTGGCCGCCCTCATTCTCGTGGTCGCCGGCGTTTCGTACGGACAAATACGCCTCAACGGCTGGAACAAGCCCTTCTACGATGCTTTGTCGCGCCGTGATCTGCGCGACTTTCTCTATCAGCTCGGGGTGTTCTTCGTGATCACGGGATTTCTGCTCACCCTCAATGTCACGCAGCGATGGCTGATAGAGACCTTGGAGCTCACGCTGCGCAAGGGTCTCGTGCTCAGTCTGCTTCAAGACTGGATGCAGCCGCGGCGGGCCTTTTGGCTCGCCAACGCGGGGCCGATGGGCGTCAATCCGGATCAGCGCATTCATGAGGACGCGCGCAAGCTCTGCGAGCTCTCGGCGGATCTCGGCGTCGGGCTGCTGCAGGCGTCCATTTTGTTCTTCATGTTCGCAGGCGTGCTCTGGAGACTGTCCAAGGACTTCGTCTTCCGCATCGGCGACTTTGACTACACAGTCCCGGGCTTCATGGTGTGGGCGGCCATCCTGTATGTGGGCGCAGTCTCGCTCCTGAGCTACTGGGTGGGGAGAGGCCTCATCGGCCGCAGCGCCGAACGCTACGCGCGCGAGGCCGACCTGCGCTTCTCTCTGGTGCGCGTCAACGAGCACGTCGACGACATTGCCCTGGCCGAGGGCGAGGAGGATGAAAAGCGCCGCATTCAGCTGCATCTCAAGAATGTACTGTCGGCGACGCGCCGCATCGTCAGGGGTCACGCCAATCTCACCTGGGTCACCGACGGCTTCGGCTGGGTCACGATAGTCGCGCCCATCCTGATTGCCGCGCCCTTGTATTTCAGCGGCAAGGTGTCCTTCGGCGGCCTCATGATGGCTGCCGGAGCGTTCAGCACGACACAGTCCTCGCTGCGGTGGTTCATCGACAATTTCAGCGCCATTGCCGACTGGCGCGCCAACTTACTGAGAGTCGCGAACTTCCGCCACGCCGTGAGCGTCACTCACGAACCGCGCGGCTACGGCAGCCGCATCGAGTACGCCGAGGGCGAGCCCGGGGAGATTTCGATCGAGGACCTCGAGATCGTCTCCTCGGCCAACTCCGACATGCTCAAGGAAACGAAAGCGGTCGTGAAGGGCGGGGAGCGCGTGCTCATCCTGGGCGCGCCGGGAACCGGCAAGACGCAGCTGTTCAGAGCGTTGGCGGGCTTGTGGCCTTGGGGCGCAGGCCGCATCACGCGCCCCAAGGGCGAGCAGATCTTCTACCTGCCCCGCGGCACGCCCTACCTGCCCCGCGGAACCCTGCGCGAGGTCCTCGCCTATCCCTCGAAGGCGGAGAGTTTCGGCGAGACTGCCTTCGCCCGCGCGCTGTACCGGCTGGGTCTCGAACGCCTCGCGCCGCTGCTCGATGTGACCCACCGTTGGGACCGGGAATTGAACCAGGACGAGCAGCTGTGTCTCGCCGTCGCGCGGATCCTGCTGCAGAATCCGCCGTGGGTGCTCATCGACGGCACCTTCGGCATGCTCGACGACGACGTCCTCGATCTCATCGTCGACGTCTTCGCCACCGAGCTGCAAGGCACGGGCATCATCCACATCGGCGGGCCGGCTCAGGCGCATGCCTTGTTCTCTCGCACCCTGCACCTGGTCAAGTCGCCGCGGACCCAAAAGAGCGCGGCACCATGAAGAGCACGCTCATACGCGCCGCGGGCGGAGCCGCCGGACGGTTGGCTGCATCCCTGTTGCTGATTGTTCTCGTCGCAATGTCGCCGGTGCGGGCGGTCGCGCAGGAATTCGATTTTCATGCACCGGCATCGGCGGACGACCCCACGGCCGCCGCAGCCATGCGCGATTTGGCGGCGCGGCTGGTCCCCGTCTATCAGGAGGCCGATCCGGACCGCTATCTGGCGAATTTGTCCGTGCTGCAGATGGTCGCGCGCAACTACAGGGCCGCGGATGCGTCGCGGCAGTCGCTGCGCGACAGGCACCCGCGTCCGGCCGCCGGCCGGCCGGTGAGCCGCGAGCTGATATTCGACATGTACGCTCATGCCAGGGCCATGGAGTCGGAAGAGCATGTCCCATTCGCCGAAGGTTTCCCGAAGACGTTCCACGACATCGTGACTCCCCTGGGCGATCAGGACGAATTTGCCGTCGCGCAATGGCTGACGACCTCCCCCGGGGTGTACCGATATGCCCTGCAAAAGGCGCTCGATAAGCAGCGGGCCGCCGACAGGATCGACCAAGCCGATGCGGTGGCGCTGATGCGGGCCTACCTGTCCTACGACGCCTATCGGAGTTTCGCTCCCATCGTCATTGCGCTCGCTGCCGAGGAGGATCACCGGCGCTACACCGTCGTCGACAACATCGTCATCAAGACTCGCGACGGGGCGTACATCTCCGCGATCCTGGTCCGGCCCAACGGCGCCGCGCAGCCGCTTCCCGCGCTCCTCGAGTTCACGATCTACGATTCGCAGCAGTACGCCCGGGAGTGCGCGGCGCACGGCTATGTCGGAGTGGTGGCCTACACGCGCGGAATCCGCGACGACCCGCGTGTGGTCGTTCCCTATCAGCACGACGGCGACGATGCGCGCGCAGTCATCGACTGGATCGCCAAGCAGCCCTGGAGCGACGGCCGCGTGGCGATGTACGGCGACGGCTACAGCGGCTTTTCCGCTTGGGCGGCGGCAAAGAAGCCGCCGGCCGCGCTCAAGGCCATCGCCACGTCGGCGACCAGCGCTCCCGGAATCGACATCCCCATGGGAGGCAGCATCTTTCAAAATTCCGGGTACCGCTGGTCCTCCTATGTGACCGACGCCAAGTCCTCGGACGAGAACGACTACTACGACGATGCGCTATGGCGCACGCTCGATCAGAAATGGTACGTGAGCGGCCAGCAGTACCGGGACCTGGGCCGCCTGTTCGGCAAGCCCAATCCGATCTTCATTCGCTGGCTGAACCACCCGAGTTATGATCGCTTTTGGCAGCAGATGATCCCTTATCGGGAACAATTTTCCAAAATCGACATCCCGGTGCTGACGGCCACCGGCTATTACGCGGGCAGCGAGACGGGCGCGCTCTACTATTTCACCCAGCACCATCACTACAACCCGCACGCGGACCACCGCTTGATCATCGGACCGTACGACGACGCCGTGATGCAGCGCGGGCCGTTGGCGGTGCTGCAGGCCTATCAAATCGATTCGGCGGCCCTCGTCGACCTTCATGAGCTTCGATATCAGTGGTTCGACCACGTCCTCAAGAACGGCGCCTTGCCATCCCTATTGAAGGGCCGCGTCAACTACGAGGTGATGGGTGCCAATGAGTGGCGGCACGCCGCTTCGCTCGAGGCGATGGCCAAGAGCTCCTTGAAATTCTACCTCGATGCGGCGGAGGCCGACGGCAGTCACCGCTTGTCGCTGCACAAGAGCTCCAAGGCCGCGTTCATCCGGCAGACGGTGAACCTGGCCGATCGCCGCGACGCCGGCTGGACGCCGTCGACCGATCTCATCAGCGCGAGCATCGCGACTCACAACGATGTGATGTTCGTGAGCGATCCCATTACGGTGCCCACCGAAATCGAAGGCCTGCTCTCGGGCCGGCTCGATATCACGATCAACAAAATGGACGTGGACTTGAACATCATGCTGTACGAGCGCCTGGCCGGCGGCGACTACATCCGCTTGTTCAGCCCCAGTTATGATTTCCGCTCGAGCTATGCGCGCGACCGCGTACACCGGCACCTGCTCAAGGCGGGTGAGCGCCAGGAATTGACGTTCAAGAGCGAGCGCATGACCAGCCGGCAACTCCAGCCGGGCAGCCGGCTGGTCATGGTCATCGGCGTCAACCGGCGGCCGGATCGCGAGATCAATTATGGTACCGGGGGCGACGTGAGCGCAGAAACCATCGCCGACGGCCGAATTCCGGTCAAGATCCTCTGGCACGACGACAGCTATGTCGAAATCCCGATTCGCAGGTAGCGCGGCCGGCGGCAGGTAGCGGGGCCGGCGGCAGGTAGCACGGCCGGCGCGGGCGCGCCATGCGCGCGAGCCTCACACGCTGCGCAGGAAGTGGGGCAGGGCGCGCGCTCGAGCTGCGTGCTCGAATCCCGATGCCAGTTTGATCAGTTTGGGTTCGCTGAAGGCGCTGCCGAAGAACGATAATCCCACGGGAAGCCCGCGATACAGTCCGGCGGGCACCGTGATGTGCGGATAGCCTGCGACGGCCGCGGGCGTGGAGCATCCGCCGGTATCCGAATCGCCGTTGACGGTATCGATCAGCCAGGCGGGCCCCGAGGTGAGCGTCACGATGGCGTCGAGACCGTGCTCGGACAGCACCGCGTCGATGCCGCCGCTGCGCGTCGCCGTGAGACAGGTCTCCCGCGCATCCCGATACGCCGCCTCGCTCAAGCCGCCCTTGGCCGCGGATTGCCGCAGTAATTCCTGATCGAACAGGGGCATTTCCCGCGCCGCGTGCGCTTCGTTGAAGCGGATCAGATCGGCGAGCGACCGCACCGGGAAGCCTTCCGGCAAGCGCGCAAGATACGCATTGAGGTCCGCCTTGAATTCGTACAGCAGCACTTCCTGCTCCGCCGCCGCCGCGGCGCCGTGCATGGGCAGGTCCGCCGGGTCGATCACGATCGCGCCGGCGCGTTTGAGCGCCTCGACGCAGCCGTCCAGAAAGGCGTTGAGCGGCGCGCTCTCGGCAAAGAAACGCCGGGCCACTCCCAATCTCGCGCCGCGCAGGCCGTCGGGATCGAGGTAGCGCGTGTAGTCGCTCTCGAAATGCTCCGCAGCGGCGCTGCTCGCCGTATCCGAAGGGTCGGGCCCCGCCATTACCCCCAGCAGCACGGCGGCGTCGTGCACCGTCCTCGCGAGAGGTCCCGCCGTGTCTTGACTGTGCGAGATCGGCACTACGCCCGTGCGGCTCACCAGCCCGACCGTCGGCTTCAGCCCGACGATGCCGTTGACCGAGGCCGGGCTCACGATGGAGCCGTCCGTCTCCGTACCGACGGCGACGGCACACAGGTTGGCGGCCACCGCGACCGCCGATCCGGAGCTCGATCCGGACGGCGTTCGATCGAGCGCATAGGGATTGCGGCACTGGCCGCCTCGGCCGCTCCAGCCGCTCGACGAATGCGTGGATCTGAAATTGGCCCATTCGCTCAGGTTGGTCTTGCCGAGAATTACCGCGCCCGCCGCGCGCAGCCGCGCCACGAGCGGAGCATCGGTGGGCGCGTACCAGCCTTCGAGGGCCAGCGAACCCGCGGTCGTCATCATTCGATCCGCAGTCTCCACGTTGTCCTTGATCAATATCGGCACGCCGTGGAGTGAACCCCGCGGTCCGCGCTCGCGGCGCTCGCGATCCAGTTCGGCGGCAATGTCGAGCGCGCGCGGATTGGTCTCGAGAACGGCACCCAAGCTCGGACCGCGGCGGTCGAGACCATCGATGCGGTCGAGATAGATCTGGGTGAGCCGCTGCGACGTCAAACGGCCGCCGGCAAAAGCCGAGGCGATATCCGCCAGGGTGAGTTCGGCGGCACCCGCGGGAGCCTTGGCCGTCATGGCGGAATCAGGGGCAGCGACGGCGGCAACGGCGGCCGCCAGCAGAAAATCTCGCCGATCCATGTTACATCCCGCTAATTGAGAATGGCTTGATAGACGAATGCATGCGACAGGCCGCGTACCTCGGGAACCTGGTGGGCGGCGGCCGCGCCCTCGCCCGATAGCTGTTGGATCATGCCGATGACGATCAAGTCCTCGGTGGGGTCGATCCAAAACCAGGTGCCTGCGGCGCCGCCCCAATAGAACGTGCCCTTGCCGTAGTATCCCCCGGCCGCGACCGCATCGGTGTACACGGCGAAGTCCAGGCCGAATCCGGCGCCGGGCGACAATATCGGCATGGACGGGGGCAGCACGTTGGTGCGCATCAGCTCGACCGTGCGCGGGGAGAGCAGGCGCACGCCGTCGAGTTGACCGCCGTTCAACAGCATCTGGCAGAAGCGCATGTAGTCAGTTGCGGTGGAGACCAGGCCGCCGCCGCCCGATGGGAATGCGGGCTTTGCGGCATAGTCGTGATTCAATCCGCCCGTCATCACGTGAAACTTGCCGTTCTCGTCGTAGTCGTACAGCTCCGCGAAGCGCTCGAGTTTCTCGGCGGGGACGTAGAAGGCGGTATCGGCCATCTTCAGCGGCTTGAAGATGCGCTTCTCCAGAAATTCATCGAACGGCATTCCGGAGAGCTTCTGCACGATATATCCCTGAATGTCGACGGAGATGCTGTAGTGCCACTCGCTGCCCGGCTGGGCGTTGAGAGGCAGCTTGGCGACGCGCTTGATGAACTCATCCAGCGTGATGTTGACGTCGAGGAGATTCGCTTCGCGCTGTAATTTGTCGACCGGCGTGTTGCTGAAGTAACCATAGCTGAACCCGGCGGTGTGCGACATCAGCTCGCGCATGGTCATCGGGTGAGTCTGCTCCACGAGCGTCATGTTGCCCTTTGCATCGATACCGAACACCTTGAGGTTCGCGAACTCCGGAATGTACTTGGCGACCGGATCGTTGAGCTGCCACTTGCCTTCTTCGAAGAGCATCATCATGGCGACGCCGGTGATCGGCTTGCTCATGGAATAGATGCGGAAAATGCTGTCTTTCTGCATGGGCAGGTCGCCGGCGATAGTGCGTTTGCCGGCGGCCTCGAATTCGACCACTTTGCCGTGACGCGCGACCATGGTCACGACGCCGGCGAGGCGGCCCTGCTCGACCAGCGATTTCATGCCGTCGGCGAGTTTCGCCAGGCGCTCGGCGGACATGCCGACGGCTTCGGGCTTGGCGGTCGGCAGCGCCTGACCCAGACCACGCGCGGGTCCGAGGGCGAGGGCGCCTGTCAAGAGCAGTACGATGAGCATTGCACGCATGCTGGGGATCCCCTGTGGCCTCGTTATTGTTGCGGATCGCAGTTTAACTCACGGCCGCGTCGCCGAGGGCGGCTGTCGTACGAGCAGCCAAATTCCGGCGACCACCAGCACCGTGCCGGCCGCCACCCACGCGGTGAACGGTTCGCCCAGCAGCACCACCGCCATCAGGATGGTCGACAGCGGGCCGACGGTGCCGGTTTGCGCGGTCAGCGAGGCGCCGATCCGCTCGATGGCCATCATCACCATGAGGACCGGCGCAAAGGTGCACGCGGTTGCGTTCAATGCCGACAGCCAAAGCACCGGGGGCGCGACGACCATGGCGCTCAATGGCCTCAAGGCCAGGAATTGCGCGATGCAGATGAGACAGGCCACGGTGCTCGCAAGACCGGTGAGACGCAGCGCGCCGAGGCGCTTGACCTCCTCGCCGCTGTAGTAAAGATAGAGCGCGTAGCTCACGGCGCTGCCGAAGACGAGGATCGCTCCCAGGGGCGTGTCCGCGCCTTGCAAGGTCGCCTCTCTACCGAACACGCACAGCACGCCGGCGTAGCTGACGGCCAGCGCGATGACCTGCTGCCGGGTGACCTTGCGTCCGTATAGAAGGACCCCGAGCCCGAGCACCAGGGTGGGGTTCAGGTAGAGAATGAGCCGCTCCAGACTTGCGCTGATGTAGCGCAGTCCCGCGAAGTCGAGAAAACTCGCCAGGTAGTAGCCGCAAAATCCGAGGCCCAGGACGGCCCGGGCATCCCGCCAAGTGAGCGCCGGCTTGCCTCGCCCCGCCCACCAAGCGAGGATCAGAAACATGGGCAGCGCGAACAGCATGCGATACATGATCAGCGTGACCGCATCGACCCCGTATCGGTAAGCCAATTTAACGATAATTGCCTTGCCGGAAAAGGCGATTGCCCCGAGAGTCGCGAGGAGCAGGCCCCGGCGCCGGACGGCCAAGGCATGGGAATGATGAGTCTGCGCGGTCATCGCCGGCATTCTACGGAGTCGCCCGCTTCCCTTTGCGTCAATTCCCTTTGCGCCAAAAAGTCGACGACAAGTACGGGCGGTTCGTCGTAGGCTCCTCCCATGCTCGCAAAGCCGCTACCGGTTCTGAAGTGGTGTGTCACTTTCGCCGCGATGTTCAGCGCCGGCGCCATCGGTTTCGCGCTGCCCAGCGTCGGTGCGCATCCGACTCTGCCGCTGTTCGGCACCGGCATCGCGGTCGCCGCGTGTATTCGCTGGGGACGCAGAATGTGGCCGCCCGTCCTGGCAGCCGGTGCCGGTATCGATCTATGGACGCACCTGTCATTCGTCGCGTCGCTGGGCGTCGGTCTGGGGGCTACCGGATGCGCAGTATTCACCGCCTGGTTTCTCGATCGGCGCGGCTTCGACCCTGATTTCGGCCGCGCGCGGGATGTGCCGCTGTTCATCCTCGCCGTCTGTCTCGGCACCCTGATCGTCCCCACCTCAGGGTTGATCGGGTTTCGGATTGCGGGCGATACGACGGCGTTTACCGATCCCCTGCGCTGGATCCGCTGGTGGAGCAACACCACTGCCGGGGCCCTGATGGTCGGTCCGATCTTGGTGGCCCTGAGCCGGCAAAGCCTGGCTGCGTTCGCCGAGCATCAGGCCGAGGGAGGGTTGTGGCTTCTCGCGGTGGTGCTTTGCTGCGTAGGCGCGCTGACCCTCGACGAGGGCGGCGTCGCCAGACCGCTGATCGTCATGATGGCCCTGCTGTTGGTCGTCGTGGGCGCCATCCACTTCGGCCTGGTGGTTGCCGCGTTCGGCGCGTTCGTGATCTCCGTGGTGTGCAGTCTTGGCTTCATCCTCGGCCGCGGGGTCTTCGGCGCCATGGACCACTTTGCCGGGCTCGCAACCACCTGGACGCTCGGCGCCGCGCTCACCGGGATGAGCCTCATCATCACCGCACTGCTCGCCGAACGGGACCGCGCGGGGCTGGAGCGGCTGCGCGCCGAGCACCGCTACGCGCAAGTTTTCGACGGCAGCCCGCAGCCTCTCTGGGTTCACGATCCCCACACGCTCGCGTTTCTTCTGGTCAATGAGGCGGCGGTCCGCCAATACGGCTGGAGCCGCGAGGAGTTCCTGTCGAGACAGGTACCGATGCTCGCGCCGCCGGGCGCGTCGCGCGTGCTGCCGCCGCGCGCGGGCGACGGTATCGACGCGGTTCCCGAGCCGTTCGAGACGCGGCATAGGACTCGCGACGGGCGGGTGATCGAGGTCGAAGTCTGGACGCGCGACATCGATCTGGGCGGCGTGCCGGCCGAGCTCGTGTTTGCCTGCGACGTGACCGAACGCCGGGCGCTCGGCAGCGCGCTCATCGACGCCATCGCCAACGAGCAGCGGCGCATGGGCCAGGAACTGCACGATGGGTTGGGCCAGGAACTGACGGGTCTTGCGCTCTCGGCGCGGGCGCTGGCGACTCGTGCTGAGCGCGAGCGTCAGCCCATCGCCGCAGGCTTGGTGCAGCTCGCCGCCCTCGCAACCAGCTGCATACAGGCGGCGAGGCGCATTGCGCAGGGAGTCTCGCCCCTGAGCGATGCGGACGGCGACCTGCCGGTCGCACTGGAAGCGCTGGCGAGCCGAAGTTCCGTCGGCAACACCGTGGTGCTATTCCGTCAACGCCTCGAAAGCCCGTTGGTTCTCGATCTCGAGGCGTGCAACCACCTGTACCGGATTGCTCAAGAGGCCGTGCAGAACGCGCTCAAGCACGCCGGCGCCCATGTCGTCGAGATTGGGTTGTGGGTGCATTCGGGGGGCCTCAGTTTGACGGTCGATGACGATGGCGTGGGGTTGTCGCGGGGGGGCTCAACCGGCGGCGGCTTCGGGATGCGCACCATGCGCTTTCGCGCGAGTTCCATCGGCGCCAGGCTCGTCGTCGGCGCCCGCAAGGGCGGCGGCGTCTCCATCGCCTGTGAAGTGGCGCACAGCCAGCCCCAGGCGGCAAGCGCCTGAGCTTGGAAGTGTGCGGCGCGATGGGTTCGCGGGGGTGGAACTGCCCGCGAATTGCGAACTCTTATATAATGGTATCCACCCACGGTAAGCATTGGTGACCTTATGAAATGGCCGACGACGCTCCGCTCACTTTCCCTGATTGCAGGCGCCTTCATTGCGGCGCTGACGATGACCGGGCCTGCGTTCGCGCAGCATGGAGTGGGGGTGGGACACGCCGGAGTCGGCGGGTTTCACGGCGGCTACGGCTGGCGAGGCGGCTACGGCTGGCGGGGCGGGTATGGATGGCGGGGCGGCTACGGCTTCTACGGTCCCTGGGCGTGGGCAGGCCTGGGGTTGGGTGTGTATTTCGCCACGCTGCCGCTGTACTACTCCACGCTGTGGTGGGACGGCGTTCCTTACTACTACGCGGACAACACCTACTATCGCTGGAACGGCGTGGTGAATCAGTATGAAACCGTGAGCCCACCGCCCGGACTGCAGAACCCGGCGGCGGCGCAATCGGGGCCCGCGGCGTCGGAGTTGATCGCGTATCCCAAGAATGGGCAGAGCCAGGAGCAGCAGGGCAAGGATAAGTTCGAGTGCCATCGCTGGGCCGCTGCTCAGACGGGATTCGACCCGACCGAACCGGGCGGCGGGGCGGCACCCGGCAGGCGTGCCGATTATTTTCGGGCTCAAGGGGCCTGTCTCGAGGGACGTGGCTACAGCGTGAGATAGTCGCTCCTTCGGGGTAGGGGGATCCCCGGCCACCCATTGCGGGGCCTTCCCTCGACATACAGCCTACTGTCGTGTGAGAATGCGCGGTTTTGACGCCGGCCTCCTGCGGCGCATTTCATTACACTTTTACGGAACCTTGCTATGCCCCGCACTACGCCCCTTTCCGATATCCGAAATATCGGCATCATCGCCCACGTCGACGCCGGCAAGACGACGACGACCGAGCGCATCCTGTATTACACGGGGCGTAAGCACACCATCATCGATATTCACGACACCAAGGACCTCAAGACCTCGACGACCACCGACTATCTCGAGCAGGAACAGAAGCGCGGCATCACGATTCAAAGCGCCGCGGTGTCGGCGTTCTGGCGCGACAAGAAGATCAATCTCATCGATACCCCGGGTCACGTCGATTTCACGATCGAGGTCAACCGCAGCTTGCGCGTTCTGGACGGCGCCGTGGTGGTGTTCGACGGAGTCGCCGGCGTCGAGCCGCAGTCGGAGACCAACTGGCGCCTGGCCGACAACTACGGCGTTCCGCGCATTTGCTACGTCAACAAGATGGACAGAAGCGGTGCGAACTTCCTGCGCTGCGTGGACATGATCAAGAAGCGTCTGGGCGCGCGCCCGTTGCCCGCGCAGATTCCGATCGGGTCCGAAGAGAATTTCAAGGGCATGGTGGATCTGGTCGAGATGAAGGCGCTGGTTTGGGACTCGGACGACAAGGATGCACAGTGGCATAGTCTCGATGTCACGCCGGATCTTGCCGACAAATTGCACATCACCACGCCGAGCGACCGCAAGCTGCTGGCCGATATCGACAAGTTCCGCACGGAATTGGTCGACACCTGTCTCGAACAGGACGACGAGGCCATGGAAGCGTACCTCACCCATGGCACGGCGCCGTCGGCCGACGTGCTGCGCAAGGCGTTGCGCAAAGGCACCTTGCACTCGGCATTCACGATCGTGCTGTGCGGTTCATCGTACAAGAACAAAGGCGTGCAGCAGGTGCTCGACGCGGTGGTCGACTACATGCCGGCCCCCACCGACGTCGCCTCGATCAAGACCGTCGATGCCGACGGCGAGCCCATCGGCGAGCGCATTTGCTCGGACGACGAACCCTTCTCGGCCCTGGCCTTCAAGGTCATCAACGATATTTACGGCGCGCTCACTTTCATCCGCGTCTATTCGGGCGTGCTGACCAAGGGCGCCTCGGTCCAAAATTCCACGCGCGGCAAGCGCGAGAAAATCGGGCGCATGGTCGAAATGTTCGCCAAGGAAGCCAACCCCGTGGAGGAAGCCCGCGCCGGCGACATCATCGCGCTGGTGTCTCTGGCGGACACCGAGACCGGCGACACGCTGTGCGACGCCGCCAATCCGGTCGTTCTGGAGCGCATGCGCTTTCCGGATCCCGTCATCAGCGTGTCGGTGAAGTCGAAGCTCAAGACGGAGCAGGAGAAGTTCGGCACCGCACTCGGCAAGATGGTCCGCGCCGATCCCTCGCTGCATCTGGAGACCGATCGCGAGACGGGCCAAACCATCCTGCGCGGGATGGGCGAGTTGCACCTGGAAGTGACCCTGGACCGCATGCGCACCGAATTCGGCGTCGAAGGCATCATGGGCGAGCCGCAGGTGGCGTACCGCGAGACCTTCACCAAGAAGCTGACCGAACAGTACATCCACAAGAAGCAGACCGGCGGCTCCGGCCAGTTCGCCGAAGTGTGGATCACCTTCGAGCCGATGGAGCGCAGCGCCGGTTTCGAGTTCGTCGACGAGACCGTCGGCGGATCGGTGCCGCGGGAGTTCGTGCCGTCGGTGGAAAAGGGCCTCAAGATTCAGAAAGAGGACGGGGTGCTGGCTCATTACCCGACGGTGGATTTCCGCGCCACCCTGATCGACGGCAGCTTCCACGACGTCGATTCCAACGCGCTCACCTTTGAAATCGCCGCCAAGGCCTGCTTTCGCGAAGCCATTCGCAAGGCCGGACCCATCCTGCTGGAGCCGGTCATGAAGGTCGAGACCGTGACGCCGGGCGACTACCTGGGCGACGTGATCGGCGACATCAACCGCCGCCGCGGCACGATCCTGGATCAGTTGGAGCGCGGCGCCAACATCGCCGTGGTGGCGAACGTGCCGCTATCGGAGATGTTCGGCTACATCGGGCAGTTGCGCGGCATGACCAGCGGCCGCGCCTCCTACACGATGGAGTTCTCGCACTACGAGCCCGTGCCGCGCCAGGTGGCGGACACCGTGATCGCCGAGGTGGCAAAGGCCAAGGCCGCCGCCGTCGGTTGAGGCAGGCGAGCGCCGTCGCCGCGGGTCGCGCCGTTAGCCGCGAGTCGCGGCGTTAGGTAAGCTGCGCACTCATGAGCGATCGCCCATCGATTCCCGACGCCGCCATTCCGCCGGATGAACCGACCGAGAAGCTGAATACCAAGGCGGCCGGGATCATCGGCCTCGCGGTGATGTGCAGCCGGTTGTTGGGACTTGCGCGCGAGCAGATTTTTGCCGCCTTGTTCGGCGGCGGCGCCGCGATGGATGCCTTTACCGCCGCCTTCCGCATACCGAACCTGCTGCGCGATCTGTTCGCCGAAGGCGCGCTGTCGACGGCGTTCGTCACCACGTTCAGCAAGACCATCGCGCGCGGCGGCGACGATGCCGCATGGCGGCTTGCGAACAAAGTAGCCACGCTGACGGCCGTGGTGCTGGGCGCTCTGTGCGTTGCCGGGGTGGTGTTCTCGCCGCAGCTGGTCGCCCTGATGGCGCCCGGCTTCGATCCGGAGAAGGCGGCGCTGACCGCGTTGCTGACCCGCATCATGTTTCCTTTCATTCTCTTGGTTTCCCTCGCCGCCTTGGTGATGGGGATGCTGAATTCCAAGAGCGTGTTTGGAATGCCGGCGATGGCCTCCAGTTTCTTCAATCTGGGAGCGATCGTCGGCGGAGTAATCCTGGGTTACTGGATCGATCCGCACTTCGGGACCGGAGCGCTCATTGGTTTGGGGGTCGCCACGGTGCTGGGCGGAGCGCTGCAGCTCGCCGTTCAATTGCCCTCGCTGGCTCGGCTGGGATACCGCTTCCGCCCGGATTTTCGCTGGCGCGACGCCGGCGTGAAGGCGATTTTGCTGCTGATGGGGCCGTCGGTGATCGCCGCCAGCACCACGTTGTTCAACGTGCTGATCAATTCGATGTTCGCCTCGACCCTCGGCGACGGTCCGATCTTCTGGCTCTCCATCGCGTTTCGCCTGATGATGCTGCCGCTCGGCCTATTCGGCGTGGCTCTCGGCACGGTGACCCTGCCGCTGCTGTCGCGCCTGGTGGTGGCGGGTCAAATGAACGCATTTCGGGGCGAGCTGGCGCACGCCATGCGGCTCGCGGTACTACTCACCATTCCATCGACGGTCGGGCTCATCATGCTCGCCGGGCCCATCATTTCGGTCCTGTATCAGCACGGCAAATTCACGGCCTTCGAGGCGGCGCAGGCCGCCGGGGCGCTGCAATTCTACGCCGTCGGACTGGTGGGATACGCCGCGCTCAAGGTGCTGGTGAACGCCTTCTACGCCCTCGACAAACGCAAGACTCCAATGATGGTGAGCCTGCTCGCGGTGGCCCTCAATCTAGGGCTCAATTGGCTGTTCACACTGCGTTTGGGATGGGGGCACCGCGGCCTGGCATTCTCCACCGGCTGCATCGCGACGGTGAACTTCCTTCTGCTGTACGTGTTGATGAGCAGGCACCTGAAGGGGCTCGAGTCGCGCCGCATGCTCGTGATGCTGGGCAAAGTCGCGCTCGCGGCCGCGGCTCTGGTTGCTGTTTGCGCCGCCGCGTCCCGCTGGCTGCTGGCGGACTGGCAGACCCAGGCGTTTCTCACGAAGCTCGGGGCGCTTCTCGCGACCGTGGTCGTGGGCGCGCTCGTGTTTGCCGGCTGCGGCGCCGCCCTGCATATCGAGGAGCTCGAGGAACTGCAGGGCGCGATCCTGCGCCGGCTGCGCCGCCTCGGGTGAGGAGCGACGGCGGGGCAGTGTCGTGAGGCGGGGCAGTGTCATGGTCGCCGCAGATACTGCAAACTGCGCGGCAATCTGTTAGCGTTGTGTCTCCATTGGCGTAATGGTCGATGATGTTCGAATGAGCCAGGTGTTCAAAGCCCTTGCCCTCTTGCTGCTGCTGATGACGGCACAGCAGGGTGCTGTGGTTCACGAACTCAGCCATCTCTCCGGCGCCAACCACGTCGAGCTGGGAGCGCAATCGGACGGGGTTGCGGATACCAGCTGCGCTCTGTGCTTGGCCTTTGCACAAGTCGTCACCCCGGCCGTCAGCCACTCCTTTCATGTCCCGCTCCTCGTTCGCTTCGCTCTGGAACCCATATCAGAGCCTCGCTATGCGGCGATCGACGCCGCAGTTCCCCGTCCCCGCAGCCGCGGACCTCCCTCCCTAAGCTGAATCTTCGCCTTGCGTCGATCCGCCCGAGCAATCGGCAGCGGTTCCATTCATTCAGCTTTTGCGGAGTTATCCCGATGTTCAATTTTTCAAATGCGCCCGCCGCGCGTGCCGCGGCGGCGATTATTCTCATCGCTGCCAATTTCCAGGTACTGGCCGACACGTCCGATTCGGCGGACGCAACCGCCGACGCCTCCGCATCAACCTCATCGGCTCCGGGCCAGCTCAAGGAGATTCAGGTCACCGCGCAGCACTTGAATGATGCGCGCAGCACCATTGAGACACAGACCGGTGCGTCCACTTATACGATCGACAGCGAGGCCATTGCCGCCATGCCGGGCGGCGCGAACGCCCAGCTGAATCAGGTCCTGCTCCAGGCTCCGGACGTGGTCCAGGACTCTTTCGGGCAGATCCATGTTCGTGCCGACCACAACGACCTGCAGTACCGATTGAACGGCATCATCCTGCCCGAGGGCATCAGCGTCTTCAGCCAGACCTTGAGTCCGTGGCTGATCTCCTCTTTGAAGCTGATCACGGGCGCGCTGCCGGCGGAGTATGGCCTGCGGACCGCCGGCATCATCGACCTCAGCACCAACAGCGGACTGCTCCAGCCGGGCGGCCAAGTGTCGCTCTACGGCGGCAGCCACTCGACCTACCAGCCGTCCGCCGAATTCGGCGGCAGCACCGGCCAATACACCTACTACGTGTCGGGCGACTACAAGCAGGACAATCTTGGGATCGAGTCGCCCGACGGCAGTTCCAATCCGCTTCATGACCACACGACGCAGGGACACCTCTTCAGCTATCTGGAGGACATCGTCGATTCCAGCGACCGTCTCTCGCTGATATTGGGTCTTTCGAACGATGAGTTCCAGATTCCGAATCAAACGGGTCTGCAGCCCTCCCTCGGTCTCGATGTCAACGGGCAAACCGCGTTCCTGAGCGACGATCTCAACGAAAGGCAGCACGAGCTGGCGGAGTATGCGATCGTCACCTGGCAGCATTCCGAGGGTGCCCTCAACTGGCAAACCTCGCTGTCCGCCCGCTACACCAGCCTGCATTTCGCGCCGGATCTCGTCGGGGATTTGCTCTACAACGGCATTGCGCAGGATGCCTTCAAGGATGACACGGCCATCGGCTGGCAGACGGACGGCGCATACAAGCTCAGCGATTCGCATACCGTGCGCGCGGGCCTGTATTACCAGCACGATTCCTCCAAGAGCGATACCACCTCTGAAGTTCTGCCCATCGATGCGACGGGCGCGCAGACGTCCAATGTGCCCCTCACCATCATCGAGAACGGCACCCAGGTTCAGCAGATTCAGAGCGTTTATTTGCAGGACGAGTGGAAGGCCCTGCCGCCTCTCACCGTCAATTACGGTCTGCGCTACGATCACTACAGCGCATATTCGAGCGGGAGTCAGTTGAGTCCGCGCATCAATGCCGTCTGGGAGTTCGACTCCGGCACGACGCTGCACGGAGGCTATTCGCGGTACTTCACTCCGCCCCCGTTCGAACTGGTGGGGTCCGGCACGTTCACGCAATTCGCCGGCACGAGCGCCGTGCCGCCGGGCTCGAATACTCGGGACACCGCCCCGATCGCCGAGCGCGCCAATTACTACGACCTCGGCGTGCAGCAGAAACTACTGGATAAAACGCTCACACTCGGCGTCGACACATTTTACGAACAGGCGCAGCACTTGATCGACGAGGGTCAGTTCGGCGCGCCGATCATTCTCACGCCGTTCAACTACCGCTACGGCCTCATCGGCGGCGTGGAATTCACCGCAAGCTATACGGTCCAGAACTTCGCCGCCTATCTGAACAGTGCATGGCAGGCCGCTCACGGAAAAGACGTGGAATCTGCGCAATTCAACTTTACCCAGCCGCAGCTCGACTATATCGCCAGCAACTACATCCATCTCGATCACGAGGGCCGGGTGTCTGCGTCGAGCGGTGTCTCTTATCTGTGGTCGGGCACCCGCTTCAGCGTCGACGCATTATTCGGCACCGGATTGCGCGACGATCTCGCACTTCCGAACGGCGGCGACATCCCGAATGGAGATCACACTCCAAGCTATACCCAGATCAATTTTGGCCTGAGCCACGATTTTGAAATGGCGGGCTCCGGACCGCTCACGGTGCGCTTCGATGTCATCAACGCTGCCGACAAGGTCTATCAGATCCGCAGCGGAACCGGGATCGGCGTCTTTGCGCCTCAGTACGGACCGCGGCGTGGATTTTTCGGCGGACTTGCCTGGCGGTTCTGAATGGCGGGTCTCGCGGCCCCGGCGCCTCATTGAGGTCTCTTCGGGATATCGAGGCCGCGGCTCACCGCGGGACGCGCCAGGAACGATTGGAGGGCCCGGGTGACCTGCGGAAAGTCCGAGATCCGAACGAGATCGCCCGCTTCGTAGAAGCCGATCAGGTTGCGAACCCAGGGGAAGGTGGCCACATCCGCAATGGTGAATTCGTCGCCCATGATCCAAGCTCGCTCCGCCAGGTGCCGGTCGAGCACGCCGAGCAGCCGCCTCGATTCGGCGACGTAGCGGTCGCGCGGGCGCTTGTCTTCGTAGGTTTTTCCCGCGAATTTATTGAAAAAGCCCACCTGGCCGAACATGGGACCGATGCCGCTCATCTGAAACATCAGCCATTGAATGGTTTGGTAGCGGCCCGGGGCATCCCGCGGCATGAGCTGCCCGGTCTTCTCCGCCAGATAGATCAGGATAGCGCCCGACTCGAACAGAGGCAGCGGTCCGCCGCTGGGGCCCTGGGGATCGAGAATGGCCGGAATCTTGTTGTTGGGATTGAGCGATAGGAACTCCGGCGTCATCTGATCGTTGGTGTCGAAACTCACCAGATGCGGCTCATAGGCCAATCCGATCTCCTCGAGCATGATGGAAACCTTGACGCCGTTCGGAGTGGGCAGGGAGTAGAGCTGCAACCGGTCGGGATGCCGGGCGGCCCATTTGCGGGTGATGGGGAACGCGGAGAGATCGCTCATGTTGAATCCTGTGAGGAGGGGATGTCTAAATGTCCATGGTAAGCGAAAATCGATTGCGCTCGATGCGGCCGGGAGCCATAGAACAAAGAGAGCCATAGAACGATGTCGAACGAAAGCGAAGTAAAGCCCGCGAATCTAGGCTTTTCGATGCCTGCCGAATGGGCCCCGCACTCAGGATGTTGGATGGGCTGGCCGCAGCGCGAATCGATCTGGCACGGACACATCGAGGCCGCCCGCGGCGATTTCGCGCGCGTCGCGCAAGCCATCGCCCGATTCGAGCCGCTGACCATGCTGGCCGATCCCGCGCACGCCGAAGACGCCTCCGCCAGATGCGGGCCGTCGGTTCGTGTGGTCGCCGCGCCGCTCGACGACTCATGGCTGCGCGACTCGGGGCCGACCTTCGTGCTGGACGCGGCCGGAGCACGCGCCGCGGCGGTGTTCACCTTCAATGCATGGGGCGCCAAGTGCCGGCCCTTCGACAAGGATGCGGCAGTCGGCGGACGGGTCGCCGCGCTGGCCTGGGCGCGTGCATTCCGGTCGGAACTCACCGTCGAGGGGGGAGGGTTCCTCTCGGACGGCGAGGGAACATTGATCACGGCCGAATCCTGCGTACTCAATCCCAACCGAAATCCCGGATGGACCAAGGAAGCGGCCGATGCGGAGCTGCGCGCCATGCTGGGGGTGCAGAAGATCATTTGGCTGCCGGGCGACTTGACCGACCAGGCGACGGACGGGCATGTCGACGGATACGTCGCATTCGTTCGGCCGGCGGCGGTTCTCTTGGAGACGGTCGCCGATTCCGCCGATCCGAGATTTCCCATCATGGCGGAGAACCGCAGAGTCCTGGAGTCGGAAACGGATGCGCGAGGCCGCCGCTTCGAGCTGCTGCCGATCGCCGAAGCGCCGCGCACCGCGGTGCCCGACGGCGAGGAGATCTACTGCCGGTCCTACGTGAACTTCTATCTCGCGAACGGCGCGGTCATCGCGCCGGACAGCGCG
>Ga0209624_10000585_pt1 | contig 32122 bp, 18 predicted proteins | sample JacPinW_OM2H0_O1_FD_188565 | JGI IMG/M metagenome (GOLD analysis project Ga0209624, IMG submission 188565) | Forest soil microbial communities from Algoma, Ontario, Canada - Jack Pine, Ontario site 1_JW_OM2H0_O1 (SPAdes) (version 2) | ecosystem: Environmental > Terrestrial > Soil > Boreal...
TCCGCGGATGGTAGAATAGAGTCTCCCAAGGGGGCGACACGGTTTCGACGGAAGTTGTCGCGGCCCGAAGGCATGCCGGGACCCACCTACCCGTAATAGGGTGGAACAACACAACTGGCAACTCACAGTTGGCACTCGCAGCCTAACTTAAATTAGGCTACGCGCTTCCTCAGGCGTCACCTACGCGTTTGAGATGAGGCGTCACACAGTAGGCTGGTTGCCGCGTTTCGGTCCGTAATGCGGCGGCGAGATCATCGGACTAGTTGCAAGCGCGTCTTGCCCGCTCTGAGCGCTTGCGACGAAAAAATCGGAACGGGCTAAGCATGTAGTCTTCGCGTTGCAAGGCTTCTCGGACGGGGGTTCGACTCCCCCCGCCTCCAATTTTTTCGCAGAGCGAAAAAATTGTCCTGAGCGAGCCCGCAGTCCGGGCGAGTCGAAGGGCACGTAGTCTGGGCCAGTCGAAGGGCAATTTTGCTATGTGAACGCTGTCTCGTGCTTGTCGAGGGCAAGCTTCACTTTTCCCCACATGTTCTACTGTTACATGCTCCTCTGCTCCGACGATTCCTTTTACGTTGGGGTCACCGATGATCCTTCGCGACGGACACAAGAACACAACGACGGCAAGGGAGCTGACTGGACCACAGTTAGACGGTCCGTGCGCTTGGCATGGTTAGAGGAGCATCCGACACTTTCATCCGCCCGTCAGCGCGAAAATCAACTCAAACGATGGAGCCGCGAAAAGAAGGCCGCCCTGGTGGCAAGTTCCCACTTTTTTCGCCCTGCGAAAAAAGTGTCCTGAGCGAGCCCGTATTTTGGGCGAGTCTAAGGCCAGCAGACGCCACCGTAGCTCGTCTCGTCATGCGATGCCTATCCGTCGAATTCAACCGTGCACCGATTCTAGGCCTCAATCATGAACGCGGAGGCGGACTCCAAGAGGGACTGCCGCAAGAAGAGTAGCGCCGATTAATCAGCTCTAGAGAGCGGTAGTAACTGCAGTACCTGCAGCAGCGAACACGGATGACATTTCCGAGCGCGCCAGTGTAAGAAAGCTTTTCACCACGCGAGCATCGAATTGAGTGCCGCTCGCAGCCAACAATCTCCTCTCGGCCTCTTCAAAAGCCATCCCCTGGCGATAGGGTCGCGTGGACACCATCGCGTCGAACGCGTCGATCACGGAAACGATGCGTGATCCAATCGGGATTTCTTCGCCCTTCAATCCGCCCGGATATCCGGTGCCGTCGTAATTTTCATGGTGATGCAGGATTATCAGACTGGCGCGCTCCATTCCGGGGACTTGGCGCAAAACAGCCCAGCCATACTCCGGATGTTTCTTCATGAGTTCATACTCTTCGGCGGTCAGCTTGGCGGGCTTGTTTAAGATGGCGTCCGCGATGCCGATTTTTCCTATATCGTGCAAGAGCGCCGCAACTTCGATATCGCCCAGACAGTCGCGATCCAGACCAAATTCTCCGGCAACGTGAAGAGCCCATTCCGCCAGACGCGTACTGTGAACGCCTGTATTTAAATCCTTCAAATCCAGGAGTTGATTGAAAGCGCAGATCAGAGAGCTGCGCAGCGCGGTCAATTGCTCTTCAATGACCTTCACACGCAGAGTCGGAGCAGACCACGAACGCGGCAGACTGCCAGCAGAACCAGCAGAGTGCTTGATCTCCGTCGGTCCCTCGCTTCGAACCAGAGCCATCGCCTCACAGCTGCCCGCTCGTGCAATCGCTTCCATCCCCTTAAGACCTCCCTATTGCAGCAAACCCTGGATCGGGCTTAATGACGACAGAGTGCCATAGACATCCAGGCGTCCATTGCCCATGTTGAGGCTAATCCACTTCGCGTGAGAAATCGCCCAAGCTGCTTGAGTTTCGCCGTACTGGGATTGCATGTTTACGATCAGTGACGCGGTTCCGGCAACCATAGGCGAGCTGAACGACGTTCCCCAACCCGCGGCATAGGTCGCGAAAGGATAGGTGGTGATTACGCCTTCTCCAGGCGCCGCCACCCACACGATCTGGTTCCCATAGTTCGAAAAGCTCGAGCGCTGGTCTTGATTATTCGTGGAGGCAACTCCCATCACGTATTGCATTCCAGCGGGATATACCATTTCTTGTTTGCCATCATTGCCCGAGGAGGCCACGCAGATCACATTGTGACTGTTGGCGTAGTTAATCGCGGTTTTCAATTCAGTTGAACTGGTTGTCATGTCAAAACTCATGTTAATGACGTTCGCATTGTTCTGTACCGCGTAGTAAATGCCGGCCAGAATATTCGAAAGGGATCCACTTCCGTTCGCGCTAAAGGCTTTCACCGGCAGAAGTTTTGCAGTCGGCGCGACCAGGTGAATCACACCCAGCACCATCGTGCCGTGTCCAAATGCCTCATACTGAGGACCGTCCAACATAGCAGCGGTGTGCTGGTCCAGCATCGCTGCTGTGTGTTGATTCACATCAGCCGCTGCGCAGGTTGGGCAGGGAGGCGGATCGGTGACCGAAACGTCCGTTAGCTCCGAGCCGCCCGGCTGGTTGCGCGTGAAATCGTACCCCTGAAGCAAGACGCCCTGGAGCGCCGGGTGGTTCGGGTCTACACCGGTATCAATGTCAGCGACGATTCCCGCACCGGCGACGTTGAATACACTGTGAGCCTGCGCCACACGAATGATTTGAGCAGCTGGCTGATTCACGTATCCGTGGATGACGGTGTTCCCATAATAATTAACTGGGGTTGAATCCCATAACCCCTGTGGCGCCGTGGACGACGTGGTGTTCCCGTTTTCATTCGGCGGGATCATTAGGGCCTGGTCGGGTTCCGCGTCCAGAATTCCGTTTACCAGCCGCAGGACGCCTGCGAGAAGTTGTGGAAGCAGTCCTTGCGCCGGTCGCACCAGAAAAAGTTGGTTGGCGTTCCCGTCTAAATTGCCGACGACTGTACAGCCATTCGAAAGGCAAGCATTTTGCAACCCCGCAAGACCGAGGTTCGTTCGAACAATGACTCCCGGCTGCGGACCAAGGCCGTTAGACAAGATTTGAATGACGGTTGGAAGCAGTCCCGTCAAGAGGCCCTGCGCTGAAGCCGGTTGGCCCCAGAGTCCTGCGACGAGAAGAACCGAAAGTCCGATTAGACGCTTCATGGTTGCAACTGCTCCTTTTGCGTTCCAGCCAGTAGCCTGTTTGCTTTTGAAACTGTCACCCTTCGAGTCTGATTCCGGTGATGTATCTCAGCAATGGTACAACCGGCTACTTGTGGTACTGCTCGCATCAACCTTTCGTTCTAGTACGCTTTTTCTTCGTTGAAGACCTTCTACTAACCTTATTAAAATCAGAGGAATCCGGGAGCTCCTCGCCCTGACTGAAGGTTGGCTCAATCAAGGGGAGGCTTACTTCTCTCCCGCCGGGCAGATTCACCATCAGCCGGAAGCCCCCGTCTAACGCGCACTCCATCTGGAATTCGCCAAACAGTGTGGTCACCGATTGCGACAGGACTCGACGGCCCTTCACCAAGGCTACCTGCACTCGCGATAATCGCTCGCTCGGATCAGATGAATTAAGTATCTGGCCCACAAGAAGGACTTTTTCCGAGTCAGTCTGCGGCTCAATCCGAATATCGATCCGGTAGGAATTAGCGCCGTAAAGCAATTGGCGTGCGACACTTCCGGACGCTCTCATGCCAGCGAATGCGGGCCTGCGAAAGCTGTCGAAAAGCAATGTTGCAACCCCAGATTTCGCATCGCGCGTCCGGGCCGTCCGTCGATTGACGAAGGCCGCGTTCATCGTACGAACAGCGCCCCCGGAAGGTTCATACGAGGACTCGCGTTGGGCGACTTGATGTAAACGCCGCCACAGACTCAGCTCCTTCAAGCATTGCGAACATCCGGTTTCTAGGTGGCTTTGCATCTTTGTCTTTTCGTCCTCGTGAATCACGTTCCGCGCGAAATCAACCCACTTTTCCAACGAATAATGTCGCATCCCGCTCCCCCCCGATTTGATCTCGTGGCCCCGCCCCGATAAAGCCCTCGGCGCTACTTGCACCACCAACTCATAAGGGTGGGCACCTGCTCAAAAAATATAGGGGGGGTACTAAAAAGTTTCCCTGATTTTAGGCCGGGGAAATCTTGCCAATTAGGGTAAAGGGGGCCCAATGGTAGGGGTGCGGATAGCGCTCGCGCAATTCGGTCATTGCGCCTTGTAAGGCGGATGCCTTGCTATTCCCGTCCTGCAGGCGCCGGTAGAAACAGGCCATAAAATCAGCCGTGCTCTGGTCGTGAACGTCCCACAGGCTTAAGAGCAGCGAATGTGCACCTGCAAAGAGAAGTCCACGGATCAAGCCTAGCAATTCGTCGCCGGGAGCTACCACGTTCAGCCCGGTGGCACACCCGCTGAGCGTCACCAATTCGGCATTCAGCTTGAGCTGGTAAAGATCGTAGAGATTTAGATATGCATCGCCCAGCCGAATACCTGAGAACATCGGATTATCCTGACGAAATCGGCCGTGCGTCGCGATATGAATCAGCCGGCTGTGCAATCCTTTTTCTCGCAAAACTCGCTCGTTGGCTGCGGCGCCTACAATCAATTCTGTCTCCGGCAAAATCTCTGCCACCGCTCTTACTTCCTGCAGGATCATCGGTGCCTGGGCGTCCGGAATTCCCAGGACTAGAGAATTGCCGGTAGCGTGCGCGGGCTTTTCCTGGCAGTGAGCAAAAACACTCGCGCTGGGGGCGTAAGAAATCGTGAATGAATCGACCAGATACCCGGTGTCGTCCAACAAAGCGTGAAAAGGAAGATAATGCAGCACGCCGTGCGGCACGATAATCAAATGCCGTGCGGATATATAAGGACGAATGGGTGTCAACACCTCTTCGTAGAGTTGACGCAAGTGCACTTGCACCACGCTTAGCATGGATTTTTCAAACGTCTGCGTGTATTCCGCGCCCAATTTGAATTTCGAAATCTGGAAATGCAGCATCCGCAGTAAGTTGACCGCGCGCGAAACCGGCGTTACCGGCACGATTTTCAGTCCGTTATGCGTCAACACCGCCGCAATGAATTGATCCTTCAGACTGAAATACTCCACCAGCGCGGCGTGCGCAGGTAAGCTGGCGCGAATGTTTTCCAGCGAACTTATCGCCGGCCCTTGGTTCGGGCTTTCTTCCGACTGCGGCATTTCCCGCAGCACATGCAACAGTTCGTTCTCATGCGCCAGCGCCTGTTTCTGAAGCTTTTCAATCCGCTCGGGAGACGGCTCTTCCGCGCGCAACTGCTCGATTTCAATGCGGCGGTAATACCAGTTGAGTTCTTCGCGCATCTCCCGTATGTGGCGAACCAGTTCGCTCTGTCCGGCGTCGTGCAGCCGAATCGCTGGTCCAGACCGCTTCAGCAGTTCCGACAGACTGCGCGATTTCGCCAGTTCGATATATCCGAAGGACTCCTCGGCTGCGTTCTGTCTCTCCCCGATCAAGCATAGTTCCACCAGAGTTTCGTAAACCTCCAGGCGATTTTTCATGAACGCGATTTTTAATTCTTCGCCACGCAGGCTGCCGCGCAGTGTCTCCAGAAACCCCCGCGCTTTCTGGCAGGACTCGTAAGCATTCGGAAGATCACCGGAAGCCTGTTGAATCTGACTCATCAGAAAATGCGCCTGATAGTGAAGTACGGGAGCCTCCAAATGCGCGAGCCGTTCAATTGCCTGGGAAGACTCCGCTTGTGCCGCCGCCAATTCCCCTGTTCTCAGAGATAACCGCGCGAGCAACAAATGACAAAGGACCGCCTTGTTCGGCAGAAAGGAACTGTCGAAAAACTGGGCCGCGCCGGAGCACAGCCGTCGAGCCTCGAACAACCTTCCTTCATTGTAAAGAACGACTGCTTGGTACAAATCCATCAGCCAGGGCCACACTAGATTTTTTTCGCTGACAAACTTCGCGCGTGCTTTCGTAAACAAATCCAGCGCGCCCAGCGCTTTTCCCAGTTGGCTCAATGCCATCGCTTCATAGGCCTGGCATTTTGCTTCCTCGTATCCCATCCCCAGTTTCTGGAAACGCAAATAACCGTCATGCGCCGATTCCTTCGCTTCCGTGCTGAGGTTCAATTCCAGATATATTTCCGCCAGGTCCAGGTAGCACAGCGCCAGGACGTGAGCGTCCCCATTCTTCTCGCACTCCGCGCGTGTGGCGCGCAACATTTCGATCGCGCGGCTGTATTCACCTCGCAGGTAATAAAGGTATGCAATGTTGTAGTCGCTCTGGGTCACCAGCAGCGTCATGCCGTGGCTGGCGCACATTTCCCTCGCGCGCTTGTAGGTCGCCAGCGCCCGCGGAAAATCATTCAGCGTAATTAGGCAGACCGCCATGTTGTATAGCGCGACGGCTAGGCCCTCGGAATCGCGAAAAGGCAGCAGCATCTCGTACGCACGTTCGTAGCAAGCCAGGCCTTCCTCGAAACGGTCCTGCCGGTGATAAATGTTGCCCACATTGATTTCCACATGCGCCCAGCGCTTGTCGTCATTTAATTGCCGGAAGATTTTCTTGGCATCTTCCGCGGCGCCAAAAGCCCGGTCGTATTTTCCCAGCAGAATCAGGGGCTGAATCGAAGGAATCAGGGTGCGCGCTTCTTCCTCGGGATTGGGGATTTCCCGAAAAATACGCAACGCCTCGCCGTGAAACTCCAGTGCCTCTTGATTGTCTCCGAGCATGTAAAGAGAGTTAGCTTTGGAGCGCAGACTCCGACCCAGAGCTTCCTGGTTTCGCAATCGGCGTGCGATGACTACGCTGGCTTCCGCCAAAAAGAAAGCTTCGTGGGGGTCTTCGCGCAGCTTGGTGCGCACCACTTCGTTGAGTTGCCGGACCACGCTGTCGTCAAACAGCCGCCGGTGCGCGGAGATGAATTTTTTTCGGCTGGGTTCCGTCTTAAGACCTGCCAGTTCGCGCAGCAACTGCTCGGAGAGTGGCTGCTTCTTTTTCTGCGCTTTCACGAAAAACCTTCTTCAAGAAGGCGCTTCCGCAGTCGCTCCAAACAGCGCTGCCGTATGAACCCGATGGATCCCACCGCAATTCCTAGCGTCTCCGCGATTTCTTGATAGGGGCGAGCGGGCTCGTCGTAGAAGAGCATGTGCACCAGCTGACGACAGCGTGGAGTTAGCTCTGACATGGCCTGCCGCAAGCCTTGTTCGTCTTCTGCCTCTCGCAGAATTTCCTCCGCGCGCGCCGGCGTGCTCTTTTCGAACTGCTTGTCGTTCGGATCTGAAACTTCAGTGCGTCGCTCCTGCTGTTTTCTGTGAAAGCATTTGTGCGCTGTAATTTGCATGATCCATTTCGGCAAAGCTTTCACTTTGCGCAGCTTGGGCAACTCGGACAATAGTTCCAAACAAACTGCCTGAAAAATGTCGGTTGAATCATCCGGGGAAAAACCGTATTTCATCGGAATCGAAAAAATCAGGTTCTTGTATTTGGAAATTAATGCGCACCAAGCCTCTTCTCCCCCACCGAGGCATTCGCGGACAAGCCGCGTATCCGGCCACGCGGCGCGCACTTCATCAAGCGTCTGGTTTTTCGGGAGAGTGTTGCGCCTCGCGTTCACTTTATTGGATATAGAGCTGTTCGATATTCCACAGCGCGTAGGGGACCAAAATCCCCGGGTGGAAATTTCCCACTCGGTTGGCTGCCGCTACCAAAATGTCAGGGCTCACAAGACAAATCATCGGAAGGTTTTCAACCACGATTTCCTGCACGCGGTCGTATAGCTGTTTTCGCTTCGCGTAGTCCAATGTGACTAGTTGCTCCTGCATCAATCGATCCATTTCGCTTTCCCACGGTGTCGCGGGTTTATCTTGATTCGGATGCCAGAGATGAGTCTCACCGCTTGATAGCCACACGTTCATCTCCGACGTCGGATCGGCATCGCCGCTTACTAACCCCATCACCGCTGCTTCATAGTTATAGCTATTCTGCAGCCGGTCCACCATCGCATGAAACTCCAGCGGAACCACCTGCACCTTCATCCCAAGCTGGCTCAAATCGTCTTGAATGATCGTAGCCATCTTCATTCGCTGCGCGTTCGACGAACTGGTTAGAATCGAAAATTCCACCGGATTGCCGTGAGGATCCACCAGCGCCCCGCTGCTCCAGGAAAAACCGGCGGACTGTAGGAGCTGGCGAGCACGGTCCAGGGATCGAGCAGGATGGGCAATTTTCTCGTCCACCCAGAGTTTGTTCCCGGGCGTAACCTGATCCCATATCGGAGTCGCGCGTCCGCTGTAAACCAGCCGCACGATTCCCTCGCGGTCGATCGCCGCCGAAACTGCTTGCCGGAAACGCACATCCTGAAACCAAGCCTGCTTTTTCGCTACGTCCGGAAGCCCTTTCGGCGTCAAATCGTTCAGATTGAAAAATAAAAAGTTGTATTCAAGTCCCGGCCCCAGATCATCGAGGTGATAACCCTTCACTGATTGCTGTTTCTGCAGCACCGCGAAATTCTCCGCGCTGAACCGGCTGAGTACCTCTGTATCTCCCGATTGGAAGCGGATCACTTGCGCGTCCTCACTGGGAACAAAAAGAAATACCACTTCATTCAGGTACGGCAATTGGTTTCCGGCGCGGTCCGCTTTCCAGTAATACGGATTCCGTTCAAGCACCACACGTTGTCCGGGAACGTATTCCTTCAAACGAAATGGACCAAGTCCGGCAAACTGGCTCGGCAGCATGGAAAGGTTCCATGCTTGCGAAAAGCTGCCGCTTCGATAGCTTGCCTCCAACAAATGCCGCGGCAGAATCGCAACGCCATCGAACAATCGCTCGGCAGCGGCATAAGGTTTCGCCAACTCAAAGCGAACCGTGTACGCATCCACCTTCACCACAGTGATAGGCTTTCCGTCCACCACCAGCAAATCGCGTTGCGAAGAATCGATTTTCTCGTCCAGATAAACTTGAAAACTGAAGATCACATCGTCCGCATTGAAAGGTTCGCCATCGGAAAAGCGCAACCCGTGCCGAAGTTGCAGCGTGTATTGCCGGCCGTCGTTCGAGACTTTCCACGATTTGGCCAGGGAAGGTTCCGTCTTCAACGACCCTCGATTAATGTGAATCAGATCCGCGGTCACGCAACGGATCACGTCCCGGGATGGCTCATCTACAGCGAGGACCGGGTTAATAGTCTTCGGCTCCGAGCGCAAAGCAACTACGAGTCTGCCACCCGCGTGGCCGGGCGAGCCCTCTGTAATCATCCGTTCTTCGCCCGCTTGCCCTGGCGGACCCTGCGCCATACAACAAGCGCTCGCCATAGCTATCGCAAGGGCAAGCGTCGCCCCCTGATGGATTCTCCCCATACGTAAATTCTTAGCAGAGTTTGAGCCGCTTTTACAGCGTGACCGATTTGTGAAGTTCCTGTAGAGCATCCGCGGCAGTATAAAAAACAAGGAACAGCGGAATCAAAAACAACGCGGGCAAGAACATCCACCAATAGGAGGAAAGAACGTAGTACTGCTGCAGAGAGGAGAGCAGAGAGCCCCAGCTCGGCAACGGCTCGCCAACGCCCAGTCCCAGGAAAGTGAGAGTCACCTCAGCCAGTACATATTGCGGAATCAACAGCGTCATCTGTGTCAGCAGGATTCCGTACGTTTGCGGCAGCACGTGCCGTCGAAGCAAGTACGCGTCTGAAGCTCCAAATCCCCGCGCTGCGACTACAAAATTGCGCTGTTTCGCGCTCAACACCACACCCCGAATAAGCCGCGCAGGACGAGCCCAGCCGATCAACCCCATTACGGAAACCAACAGCAAGAAAACTTCCCATTGCGAAATATGCAGAGGAAGCGCTGCTCGCACAGCAAACAAAAGATACAGCCACGGTAACGCTAGAAAAAGTTCTCCCCCGCGCATCAGCAGCTCGTCAACCCAGCCCCCGTAAAATCCGGCGATTCCTCCCACTACAATCCCAATCGACACCGAAAGAATCGCGGCTATCAAGCCGGCAAGCATGGAGATTTGACCGCCAAATAGAAATCGGGAAAATTGATCGCGGCCGTACGCATCTGAACCCATCAGAAAAATGTGCCCTGGGGCCTCCACGCCAAACAGATGCATGTTCGATGCAAACACCCCCGCAATTTTGTAAGGCGCGCCGCGCACAAAAAAATGCACTGGATAAGGATGGTCAAAATCGGCTCGATTCCCTTCCCCGCTTCGCCCCGAGTCTATGAGGTTATAAATGAACGGACGAATGTGAACATTGCCCCGTGTATCCGTGAAATGAAGCGCAGTCGGAGGGGCAAACGGACGCTCGCGCTCCTGCGTCGCGAAATCATACGGAGCAAAAAAGCCGGCGAACAGAATGAAACTCTGAAACGCCGCCAGTAATACCACCGCTCCCACGAGTTTTTGCTTATGCCTCAACTCGTCACTCCACTCGTATCCGTGGATCGGCTGCAAACAGCATCAAGTCCGCAAAGAGATTTCCTGCCACCAGGAAAACGGACGACAGCATCACGGCTCCCATCACTACGTAAACATCCTTCACCACAATCGCCTCAACCAAAAGAGGACCGATACCGGGCCAGCTAAGGATCACTTCCACCAGTAAGGACGCGCTCAGCATCGTTCCCAGCGAAAAGCCGAATAAAGAAATCAGAGGGCTGGCCGCAACCGGCAAAGCATAACGAAGCAGCACACGCCGTTCGGCGATTCCGTGTGCCCTCGCGGCGCGTATGAAGGGAGCCTCCAGCACTTCAATCATCGCCGACCGCACGTGCCGCAGCAGTGTGGGCAGCGTCGCTATTGCCAGTCCTAAGGCGGGCAGAAAAAGGTGCGCCGCCACATCTTTCATTTTGTCCCACAAGTTCAAATCGCTAAACGATGCCGAAACCATTCCACCGGTAGGAAACCATCCGGTGCGCACAGCCAGCAGTAGCAGCACGAGAAACAACACCAGATCCGGAACCGTCAGCAGTGCAGAAGTAACCGCCCCGCCGGCTCGATCTCCCCATTTTCCGCGATGTACCGCGCTCCATATTCCTAGCGGAATTGCGAGCATCCACGCGAGCAGCATCGACGTCCCGGTCAACAGAATCGTATTGCGCGCGCGCGCCACCAGAAGCGGAGTCACCGGACTGTTGTAAGCAAATGACGGTCCCAAATCTCCCTTGAGCACGGCGTGCAGCCAATGTCCATAACGCACTGGCAACGACTGATCCAAACCATATTGCGAACGCAGTCGCGTCACTGTCCGCGAAGAAATCTGAGGATTCAGTCGCATCGGCGAAAAAAAATCGCCAGGCGCCAATTGCAGGATTACGAACGAGAAAATCGACACTCCCAGCAAAAGGAGCGTGGCGTGGAAAAGGCGTCGTGCACAGTATTTCATCTTAAGCAGATCGCTCCAGAAGAATCGATTCCACCGACTGCACCGTGGAAAGAAGCTCCTTGGTGTAAGAGTGCTCGGGAGAAGAGAACAGTTCGCGCGTTCTCTTCTGCTCCACAATTCTGCCCCGGTACATCACCGCAACTTCGTCGGCAAATTGCGAGACCAAACGCAGATCGTGCGAGATATGCAAATAGCCGAGCGCGTGCGAGACTTGCAGGTCCCCGAGCAGCTTGAGAATCAGAGCCTGGTTCCAAGCGTCAAGATTCGATAGAACCTCATCGAGAATTAACACGCTTGGTCTCAGAGCCAGAGCCCGTGCGATTGCCAGTCGCTGGCGTTGGCCACCGCTGAACTCAAGCGGCAGTTTCCTCTCCCAGGTTGGGTCCAGGCCAACTTGCTCCATCAGTTGCAGCGCCCGTTCGCGCCTTTGTAACTTCGTCGCCTCGCGCTGAATCTCGAGCGGCTCCATGACGATTTCGCACGCACTCAATCCCGGATTCAGAGCCGACGTAGGGTCCTGGAAAATCATTTGTATCCGGTGGCGAACTCGATAAAGGTCTTTTCGATCGAGCCCGAGCAAATCCGCACCATCCAATTCTATCTTCCCCGCCGTGGGACGTTCGAGCAGCGCGACACACCGCGCCAGACTCGATTTCCCCGCACCAGACTCTCCCACCAGCGCCAGCGTCTTTCCGCGAAAAAGTGTTAAATCCACATCTTCAAATGCACTGACGGTGAATTCCGAGCGCGAAAACGTTCGTTGCTGGACGTACTGTTTGCCCAATCCATTGACGCGTAATAGTGGATCCATCCGTTTCGGGTTAGATTGCGGCTCCAGTTTCATGGTCTGTTCTGGTCTCTCGAAAGCCGTTGGGTCTAAAGCCAACGCCGCGAATCAGGCGATTACCTCTCCGTCGGATCCATCGGCATCACTTTGAAAAAAAATTACCTACGTAACCATCTCGAATTCCAGTTCCTCAGCAACATCCGCCGGCGCAGACGTCCGCAGCATCTCTCGTGTGCATTCGTGCGCCGGATTCCGATAAAGCTCCTCAAATCTCCCTTGTTCCACGATGCGTCCTCCCGCCATCACCATCAGACGGTCGGCAAGGCGTGCCTGCACTTCTGCGCTGTGGCTGATCAACAATATCGATATGCCCAATTCGCGTTGCAATTCCCGCAAAAGCGTTAGTAATTCGTCCTGGCTGCGCGCATCGAGCGACGCGGTAGGCTCGTCAGCGATCACCAGTGCCGGCTCACACGCGAGTGCCTGCGCCAACACCACGCGTTGCCGCTGACCTCCGCTCAATTGGTGCGGATACGCCGAAAAAATCCGCTGCGTACACGGCAGCCCCACGCGAGCCATTGCCAATTCCGCATTTGCGCGGCACTGTGCCCAGCTCAAATCTTTGTGAGCATGAATCACTTCCGCCACCTGATCCCGCACACGCATCACCGGGTTCAGAGCTATTTCAGGCTCTTGAAATACCATCGAAATTCCTGCACCGCGTATTGCGCGCAGCGCGCTCTGGTCCATCGCAAGTAATTCTTTTCCGAGAAACTGGACCGACCCGGAAACATCCGCGCGTTTCTTGGAGAGCAGGCCCAGCAACGCTAGCGCGATGCTCGTCTTTCCGCACCCCGACTCACCCATCAGGCCTACCACTTCGCCCACTCCGATGTCGAAGCTTACATCCTCCACCGCGTGCTGCCGGCTAGCGCCAGAGCGGTAGTAAACACTCAAATTCTTCACTGCAAGTAATGTGTGCATCAAATCCTTCCGGAGTACATCCCCGGGGTAAATCGCGAAGTACATCCTGGAGTAAATCGTGTGCAACAATCGCGGTCGACTTCGCAATGGCAAACGAATCACGACGCCATTGCGGTCAAACGCAGTAACGGCGAACGAATCGCGACGCGATTCCATCCACCGGTTTCGCGCGATCTCTCACGAAACTCCGCAGTATCTTCTATTCTTTAAGGTAGGGATGCACTTCGCAGGTGTCGATAGTTCGCTTGTCAGAGTCACTCTCTAAGTTAACGGTACGAAAGTACTAAGCGCTGTAATGCCGGGTGTTTCGTGCGTTCCCAGCCCGTATATGCGCGAGAGCTTAGCCAGATGTCCTACATTGAACAGTGTATTCCAAGAACAACCAGTCGAGGGTAGCGTAGGTAACTTGGGGACAGGGGAATGAAGGCTTATTGATGTCCAAACGAATTCTAGTCGCCGACGACAGTGACACCGTCCGCAAGGTCATTTGTACCTGTCTCAAAGAGAGAAATTTTCAGGTTTGCGGCGACGCCGTCGATGGCGAGGACGTCATCGAAAAGGCCCGCATGCTCAAGCCGGACTTGGTTCTCCTGGATTTGGCGATGCCGCGGACCAACGGCATCGTGGTGGCATCCGTGCTGAAAGAAATGATGCCCCATGTGCGTATAGTCATGTTCACGATGTATTGCGATGCAGTTCGCAGAACATTCAGCCCCAAAGGGATTGCCGTGGATGCGGTGATCGCAAAAGCCGACGGCATGCTCGGACTTATAGACTGTATTCAGAACCTGCTGCCTTCCTAGCTGCCTTCATCCTATCCACGAGACTTAAATGGCCAAGACAATCCTGATAGCGGACGACAACCCCACACTTCGCAAGGTGCTTTGTAAGATCTTCGAAGAAGAAGAGGACTTTGATCTTTGCGCCGAGGCGGTCGACGGAGCGCAAGCGATTGCACTTGCCGGACAGTGCAGGCCCGATCTGATCATTCTCGATTTGAATATGCCGGTAATAAATGGAATGGAAACGGCTCGTAAATTAAAACAATTAATGCCTCACGTTCCGATCATAGTGCTCACGATACACGCCGAGAGCGTGAAGAATTACCTGCTGGATACGAATTCACCTTTCGATTTGGTTGTGTCAAAAACTGAAGCGGAGAATATCGTAAACCACGTTCGATCCCTGATTCCTGTCAATTAAATATCCCGCTGGACCGGATCCCTCTGGAGCGGATCAATGGGATCGAGAAGTGCCTCAATAATCCCGACAATTGGAAACGCATCGGTCTTTGACACTACCGAGCGAATGCCGGCATCCAGAGCATGTTTCTCCAGCTCGTTGCTGGCATGTTGGGTAAACATTATGATCGGCACGGCAGGCGCGACCTGCAGTAGGCGCCGCGCAGTGTCTATGCCATTCATTCCCGGCATTTGAAAATCCACGATCACAAGATTGGGGTGCAACTCTTTGAAAAGTTCCACCGCATCCGCGCCGTTGGACGCCTCGCCGCATACCTCCCATTCGGGGTTTTCTTGCAAGACGATACGCAGACCTTGCCTGACAAGTTCGCTGTCGTCCACGATCAAGAAACGGGTGTGCGTCTGCGTCATCCTCTGATCCTCGTCCACTTATTTAACGGCCTTACGTTTAGATGTGCTGAATAAATCGAACTACCGATTGATTTCAATCGCTGACTGTCTCGGCGCTGGTCACCGGAATCATTGCTAACACCGTAGTTCCGCTCCCATTCGAATGAATGTCGAGCGTGCCTCCCAGCTCCCTTACGCGCTCGCGCATTCCGCTGAGCCCTACGCCGCCGCTTGTTCCCTGGGACATGGAAACGCGGCGCTCGGACGCTATTCCCTTTCCTTGATCGCATACCTGAAGAGAGAGCATTTTGTCATCGGAAGGCCATATCTTGATCGACGCTGTCTTGCTTTCCGAATGGCGATACACATTTGTCAAACATTCTTGCACGATTCGAAAAATCGAAATTTCTACCTTGGGTGTTAGCCGGCCTATGTCCGGGGAAAAGTCCACGCCGACCTTTATACTGCTGCGCTCGGCAAAACCGTCTGCAAACATTTTGATCGCGGGCAACAAACCGATTTCGTCCAGAAGCGGCGGGTGAAGCAAGTGCGAAATAGTGCGTATCTCCTTGGAAAGCTGTTGCACCAGCGCGGTATTCTGACGCAGGGCATTGCCGGCTGTAGGACTCAGCTTATCGGCTTGCATCAACGCCAATCCGTTATTCATCGAAAACGTCGCAACTAATTGGCCCACGCTATCATGCAATTCCCGGGCGATGCGTCGTCGCTCCTCATCTTGCGCAGCCATCAAACGCGCTGAGAGGTTGCGTAACTGGTGATTCAGCGTTTCCATCTGCCGCGTCTTGCGATGCAAATCCGCGAAGACGGTCACTTTAGCGCGCAACAACTCTGGAACGATAGGAACGGAAATATAGTCTACCGCGCCTCGTTGATACGCCTTGAGCTGGTCTATGTCGGTGAGGTGCACTGCAGAAATGAAAATGATGGCGGTTTTCTGAAACCGAGGATGCTGCCGAATGATGTCCGCCAGCTCGAAACCGTCCAGTTCCGGCATGCTGACATCCATTAGAACAACCGCGATGTCATTTCTCAGCAGTTGGTCCAATGCTTCCTTGCCGGAATGGGCCTTAAGCAGCTCTTCGTTTAGTTCCTTGAGAATGACTTCATAGCTGAGCAGCTTGGCCGGCTGATCATCTACCATCAGAATCTTGACCTTCTCTTGCTCGTTCATCATTCTCTAGCCACCTTAAATCGCAGCCAACAGAAACCTAACGCCTCGATCCGAAGAATTGTTTTTATCTGTGAAACCACATCCGAAGCGCTGAAAGGAGCTGTTCGGTATTTACAGGTTTTGCCAAATACTCCGACGCTCCCGCTTCCAGACATTTCTCACGATCGCCCTTCATAGCTTTGGCAGTCAACGCCACGATTGGCAAGCGGCGGAACGAAGGATTTTGCCGAATGACCTGCATGGTCTCGTATCCATCCATCTCCGGCATCATGATATCCATCAATACAATGGCCACGTCCGGAGTTGACTCAAGCGTAGCGATCGCTTCCCGGCCGGTTCCCGCAGTCAGCACGAACATCCCGCGGCGTTCGAGCACGCTGCTGAGCGCGAAGAGATTTCGCACATCGTCGTCCACCACCAGAACCTTCTTGCCCACCAGCGCTTCATCCGAATGGTGCAAGCGCTCGAGCATTTTCTGTTTCTCCGGCGGAAGATCCGTAACCACGCGATGCAGGAACAAAGCCGTTTCATCGAGAAGCCGTTCCGGCGACTCCACGCCTTTCACCACCACACTGCGAGCAAGCACGTGCAGCCGGGCGTCTTCTTCTGGAGACAAATCTTTGCCGGTAAATACAACCACCGGCAAGTTATTGAGAGAGGGGATATCCCGGAAGCGCTCTAGCACGTCGAAGCCGGTCATGTCCGGTAGGCGCAAATCGAGCACTACACAGTCGAAGGGCAGTTGCGTAACGACTTCGAGCGCTTCAGAGCCTGTCGCGGCAATTTGAACGTCGATATCGTCGTGGCCGAGAAGTTCTTGGATACTGAGCTGCTCGCCGGGGTCATCTTCGACCACAAGCAGCCGCTTCCGGCGCGGCGCCGTGTATTCCTTGATACGCGCAAATGCAGCGTCTAGCTCGTCCGGCGTGGTGGGCTTGTTCACGTACGCAAATGCGCCGCTTGACAAGCCGTGTTGCCGATCTTCATCTAACGTCAACATTTGCACCGGGATATGGCGCATGGTCGGATCTTGCTTCAAATGATTTAGAACGGTCCATCCGAGCATGTCCGGCAAGAAAACGTCGAGCGAAATTGCCGTTGGGTGGAACTCCCGGGCCAGTTCCAGCGCCTCCGCTCCACGCATAGCCACTAATACCTTGAAACCTTTGTCGCGGGATAAATCTCGAAGGAGTCGGGCGTAGTGTGGATCGTCCTCCACTATCAAAAGGATAGGATCATCCTCTTTCAAACTTTCCCGGTCGTCCGGAATCTGCTCATTTGAACGCTCCGGTGCGGGTGCGTCGAACGGTCGCCGAGGCGTCATGACCGTTGAAGTCCTGGCGTCGGCATTGGTAATCCCGATCGATGGGCCAACGTAAGTTTGTGGCAGGTACAGCGTGAACGTGCTCCCTTTGTCCAGCGCGCTCCGCAGTTGAATTTCTCCACCGAGCAAGCCGGCGAGCTCACGACTAATCGCGAGTCCTAGGCCGGTGCCGCCATATTTTCGACTGGTGCCGGCGTCGGCTTGCTGAAACGCCTCAAAGATAAGCCGCTGCTTCTCAGGTGGTATGCCAATGCCGGTATCGGTGACTTCGAAGGCCACCACCGAGGCCAACTTTCCGAGCACCGGGTGATCTTCACTCCACCCTCTTTCAGCATTGAACACACTCAGGCACACGCTCCCATGTTCGGTAAATTTAAATGCGTTCGACAGAAGATTCTTCAGCACTTGCTGCAAGCGCTTTGAGTCGGTCACCATGCTTCGCGTGAGACTTGGGTCGGTCTGCACGTCAAAGTTAAGGCGACGGCCCTCAGCTTCGTGCCGGAAGGGACGAGCGATCATGTCGAGCAGACTTGCGAAGAAGACTTCTTCTGCCTGCACCGAAACTGTTCCGGATTCAATTTTCGAGAGATCCAAGATATCCGTAATCAGGTTCAGCAAATCCGTTCCGGCGCCGTGAATCGTGCGCGCGAATTCCACTTGCTTCGGTGTCAAATTGCCGTCGGGGTTATCGTTAAGTTGCTGTCCCAAGACCAGAATGCTATTGAGCGGTGTGCGTAGTTCGTGTGACATGTTGGCCAAGAACTCTGACTTATACTTGGACGTGAGAGCCAGTTCTTTGGCTTTCTCTTCCACCGCTCGGCGTGCTTGTTCAATTTCCTGGTTCTTGCGCTCCACTTCCACGTTCTGCTCCGCAAGCTGCTGAGCTTTTTGCGCAAGTTGCTCGTTGGTTTGCTGCAATTCCGTCTGTTGCGTTTGAAGCTCGGCGGCTAACTGCTGGGACTGTTTTAGCAAACCTTCGGTTTGCATCGTCGCCTCAATACTGTTGAGCACGATGCCGATGCTGGAGGTCAATTGTTCCAGAAACGCCAGATGCGAAGCCGTGAAAGCGCTCAGCGTCGCCAACTCAATCACCGCTTTCACCCGGTCTTCGAAAAGAACGGGCAGCACAATTACGTTTCTCGGAACTGCTTCGAACAATCCGGAGCGGATTGGAGTGGCGTGTGACGGAACGTCGGTAATAAGCATCCGCCTCTTTTCGGAGGCGCACTGTCCTACCAGGCCGTGACCCACGCGCAAACGATCCGGATGCCCGTCTTCCCCACCGGTCGCGAACGCTGAGAGCAAGACCATGTTCCCGGATTCCTCCGCCTCCATCTGATAGATCACACCTTGTTGAGCGTTGACGAGCGGAGCCAATTCGGACAATAGCATTCGGCCGACGGTGGCAAGATCACGCTGCCCCTGCAACATACCTGTGAACCGCGCGAGGTTTGTCTTCAGCCAATCTTGTTCGTTGTTGCGGTCGGTAGTAAGCCGGAGGTTGTCGATCATGGTGTTAATGTAATCTTTCAGCTCGGCCACTTCACCGCTCGCCTCCACCTGAATCGAACGCGTCAAGTCGCCCTTGGTAACCGCAGTAGTCACTTCCGCAATCGCTCGGACTTGATTGGTAAGGTTGTCAGCAAGCAGGTTCACGTTACCCGTGAGGTCCTTCCACGTGCCGGCCGCGCCGGGAACGTTTGCTTGCCCGCCGAGCCGGCCTTCCACACCCACCTCGCGAGCCACAGTAGTTACCTGATCGGCGAATGTAGCCAGAGTATCGGTCATGTTGTTGATGGTGTCGGCCAGCGCAGCGACTTCACCTTTGGCTTGCACGGTAAGTTTCTTCGTTAACTCACCGTTGGCCACTGCCGTCACTACCTTCACAATCCCGCGGACCTGCTCGGTAAGGTTTGCCGCCATCACGTTGACGTTGTCGGTCAGGTCCTTCCAGGTGCCCGCAACACCCGGCACCTGCGCCTGGCCGCCTAGCTTTCCGTCGGTTCCCACCTCGCGCGCCACGCGCGTCACCTCGGCCGCGAACGCGTTGAGTTGGTCCACCATCGTATTGATGGTGTTTTTCAATTCCAAAATTTCGCCTTTCACGTCCACCGTGATTTTGCGCGACAAGTCGCCTCGGGCCACCGCCGTGGTCACCTCGGCGATGTTGCGCACTTGGCCGGTCAGGTTTCCGGCCATCGCGTTAACCGAGTCTGTAAGGTCCTTCCAGGTTCCGGCCACGCCGGTGACGTTCGCCTGGCCGCCCAGACGCCCTTCGCTACCCACCTCGCGCGCCACGCGTGTTACCTCAGCGGCGAAGGAACGCAACTGTTCCACCATCGTGTTCAGCGTTTCTTTCAGCTGTAGGATTTCGCCGCGCACGTCCACCGTGATTTTGCGCGAGAGGTCGCCGCTCGCAATGGCGGTGGCAACTTCCGCGATGTTGCGCACCTGGCCCGTCAGGTTGCTGGCCATGAAATTTACGTTGTCCGTTAAGTCTTTCCACGTGCCGCCCACACCGGGCACTTGCGCTTGCCCTCCCAGCTTCCCTTCCGTACCCACTTCGCGCGCCACGCGCGTTACTTCGCCCGCAAACGCGTTGAGCTGGTCCACCATCGTGTTAATAGTGTTCTTCAATTCCAGAATTTCGCCCTTCACGTCCACCGTGATCTTGCGCGACAAATCGCCTCTCGCAACCGCCGTGGTTACTTCCGCGATGTTGCGGACCTGGTCGGTCAAGTTGCCCGCCATCGAGTTAACCGAGTCCGTCAAGTCCTTCCACGTTCCCGCCACTCCCGGCACTTTCGCTTGACCGCCAAGCCGTCCTTCGCTGCCTACTTCGCGGGCCACGCGCGTCACTTCACCGGCAAATGCGTTGAGTTGGTCCACCATCGTGTTAATGGTGTCTTTCAGCAGCAAGATTTCACCGCTAACGTTCACCGTGATTTTCTTTGAAAGGTCGCCGCTCGCGATAGCCGTAGCAACTTCCGCAATGTTTCTGACCTGTCCAGTCAGGTTACTGGCCATGGAGTTAACCGAATCAGTGAGGTCCTTCCACGTTCCCGCGACACCGGGCACTTGCGCCTGGCCGCCCAGCTTGCCGTCCGTTCCCACTTCACGCGCCACGCGCGTCACTTCCGAGGCGAATGCGCGCAACTGATCCACCATGGTGTTGAGAGTGTCTTTCAGTTCAAGAATTTCGCCTTTCACGTCCACCGTGATCTTGCGCGACAAGTCGCCTCTCGCCACAGCGGTCGCCACTTCAGCAATATTGCGGACCTGACCAGTCAAGTTGCTGGCCATGAAATTCACGTTATCTGTAAGGTCTTTCCACGTTCCCGCTCCAGGCACTTGCGCCTGGCCGCCCAACTTCCCTTCCGTTCCCACTTCGCGGGCCACGCGCGTCACTTCACCGGCGAACGCGTTCAGCTGGTCCACCATCGTATTAATGGTGTTTTTCAGCTCAAGAATTTCACCCTTCACGTCCACCGTGATTTTTCGCGACAAGTCACCGAGCGCCACAGCCGTGGTCACTTCCGCAATATTTCTAACCTGCGCGGTTAGGTTGCCAGCCATCGAGTTGACCGAGTCCGTCAAGTCCTTCCACGTTCCCGCTACTCCCGGCACGTTCGCTTGGCCGCCGAGACGCCCTTCGCTACCCACCTCGCGCGCCACGCGGGTTACTTCACCGGCGAACCTGTTGAGTTGGTCCACCATGGTGTTGAGCGTTTCTTTGAGCTGTAGGATTTCGCCGCGCACGTCCACGGTGATCTTGCGGGAGAGGTCGCCTCTGGCGATAGCCGTAGCCACCTCAGCAATGTTCCGAACCTGGCCGGTCAAGTTGCTGGCCATGAAATTTACGTTGTCCGTAAGGTCTTTCCACGTACCGCCCACACCCGGCACTTGCGCTTGGCCGCCCAACTTCCCTTCCGTTCCGACTTCGCGAGCCACGCGCGTCACTTCGCCGGCGAACGCGTTGAGCTGGTCCACCATCGTGTTGATGGTGTCTTTCAGTTCAAGAATTTCACCTTTCACGTCCACCGTGATTTTGCGCGACAAATCGCCGCGCGCCACCGCAGTGGTCACTTCCGCGATGTTGCGAACTTGAGCGGTCAAGTTGCCAGCCATCGCGTTCACAGAGTCTGTCAAGTCTTTCCAGGTTCCGGCCACACCAGGCACCACTGCTTGTCCGCCGAGTTTTCCGTCGGTACCCACTTCGCGGGCCACGCGCGTTACTTCTGAAGCGAACGACCGCAACTGGTCCACCATCGTGTTAATGGCTTCTTTTAGCTGAAGAATTTCGCCGCGCACGTCCACTGTGATTTTGCGTGAGAGGTCGCCGCTAGCCACGGCCGTAGCTACTTCGGCGATGTTGCGGACTTGGCCAGTCAAGTTGCTGGCCATGGAGTTCACCGAATCGGTAAGGTCTTTCCAGGTTCCCGCCACGCCCGGTACCTGTGCTTGCCCGCCCAACTTTCCGTCAGTACCAACTTCACGTGCTACGCGCGTGACTTCTGAAGTAAACACGCCAAGTTGCTGAATCATCGTGTTCACGATGGTTGCGGAACGCAGGAACTCGCCTTCCAAAGGCCGCCCGTCCACATCCAACTGTACCGTTTGCGTTAAATTACCTTTCGCGACGGCGGCAATCGCGCGCGTCACTTCAGTTGTCGGTCGAAGCAAGTCATCCACGAGTGTGTTGACCGACATTTCCATCTCGCCCCAGGCAGCTTTGGGCAAGTCAAACCGCATACGCTCGCGAGTTCTTCCCTCTTTGCCAACCGCTTTCCCGACGCGTTTCAGCTCTTTGGCCATTTGTTGGTTGGCAGTGACGATTTCGTTAAATGTGTCCGCAATTTTCCCCGCCAGACCGGTCCAGTTCCCCGGCAGCCGCACGGAGAAATCGCCGTCACGCATAACTTGCAAGCTCGATAGAATTACGCTCAGGTCAGCATAGGAAACGTCGACACGAACGTCCCCTTGTCCGTTGGTTTTTGCGTCCAGGACGCCGTCTGTAGGAGTATTTGCAGCACCGATCGGTGGGACGGATCTCTTCATGCTTCATCTCCGAACTACGAGCTCACAGCCTATACGATTCCCGCTACGATTCCCGCGATTGTGCATTTCTACCTCTACTCTATGCAAATGGACGTGTCGCATTCCCCAGGCCACTCCCTGGGATTCGGTCCTCACCTGGATGTAGCTAGTCAATTCTTACGGGAACTAGTTTTGATACCACAAAACGATCCCCACCCATCTACAGCGATCACTGTATTTAGCTCGTAAGGTGACGCGAAAGAAACCTGTGAGAGTTGACTGTAAAGACCGATGGCTCCAGTCGGTAGCCGAGTCTACTGGACTGGAGGAGCGAAGAAGTGGCGAAACTATTCAGAGCTGAAGGACGTTGGCCCGATCGCTTATCGGTCTAGTAGGTAATGAATTCGCGATGAGATTACCGGGCTAATCCCTGAACGCCGAACGAAGAACTCGACAATCTTTTCGAGGCCCGTTACTTTTTCATCAAATGTTAACCCGTCTTCGAAACATTTACGGTTTACGCCATTGCAAGAGTTCACATTCAGCCCCACTATGGTCAGGTTCGCCAGATGGAACCGCACTCGTTGCTCTCGCCCCTCCACAGTGTTTCGTAGCCACGGGCCTGCATCGCTGCCGCAACGATTGCGGGTCGAAAGAAAAAATGTTTTATGCCAGGAGAACGCTACACGATGACTTTCTTCAGAACGCTTAGAGGACATTTTGTTTCAGTCACTGTAGCTCTCGCTGTCCTATGCAGTCTGATCCCGACACCGGTCAATGCGCAGGCTGCCAAGCAGCCGCCGATCAGACTCCTGGTCAAGGTACGCACCTCTCTTGCAAAAGACATCGAGCTCGCCCTGCCCTTGGCTGGCGCCATGGCTTTGACGCCCGGCCAGTCCGGGAACGCGCAGGTCGAAGCATTCCTAAGCCGGCACTCAGTGCGAAGGGTCGCACCGCTTTACCCTGACATCGTCAGACTGAAGAAGGAGCAAGGCCTATCGGATCTCGAGATTGCGAATCGCACGCGGCAGAAATTTGCAACCAGAGCCAACCGGCTGCGCGGCGCTTTTCAACCGCCGGAGATTTCGCGCACCTATCTGCTTGAAGTGGACACTCTCCGCGGCAAACTTACAAAAATACTGAGCGATCTCAAAGCCGATCCCAAAGTGGAGTTCGCCGAGGAAGATAGAATCGCCTCGGCAAACATTACTCCCAACGACCCATACCTCTCGAGCACCGGAAGTTGGGGCCAAAGCTATCCCGATCTTTGGGGAATTCAAAAAATTGGCGCGCCCGCCGCCTGGAACACGAGTACCGGCGCGGGCATTATCGTCGCCGTCGTGGACACCGGCATCGATTACAACCATCCCGACATCGCCGCCAACGTGTGGATAAACACAGGCGAAATCCCCAACAACGGAATTGACGACGATCACAACGGTTACATTGACGACGTACGCGGATGGGATTTCATCGGCTCGACTTACACGAACCCGCAGCAAAGCAACGACCCCATCGATCACAACGGTCATGGCACACACGTAGCCGGCACCGTCGCGGCCGTGGGAAATAACGGTATCGGCGTGATTGGCGTGGCCTGGAATGCGCAAGTGATGGCGGTGAAGGGCCTGGACGACACCGGCACAGGCGTGGACTCCACGCTTGACCCAGCCATCCTCTATGCCGTGAACAATGGAGCCGACATCATCAGCGCTTCCTGGGGCGGCACGACCTACTCGCAAGCCGAAGCCGACGCCATCACCTACGCCTACGATTTGGGAGCGGTTATCGTCGTGGCCGCCGGAAATAACTCCGCGGACGCTCGTACCTTTTACCCAGCGGCCCTTTGGAATGTGATTACCGTCGCCGCTTCAGATCCCAACGACAACCTGGCCAGCTTCTCTAACTATGGAAGCAAAATCGATGTCGCCGCCCCCGGCGTAGACATTCTCTCTCTGCAAGCTTCCGGCACAAGTTTAGGGCCCGTCGTGAGCCCCGGGTACATCCGCTTGAGCGGCACCAGTATGGCAACGCCCCACGTCTCCGGGCTAGCCGCGCTCATACTCTCTCAGAACCCCAACTATTCGAATGAGCAGGTTCGCCAGGTAATCCGCGCTTCCGCCACAGATTTGGGACCACCGGGCTACGATCTAAGTTTCGGCTATGGCCGCATTAACGCTTCGGCGGCTCTCGGCGTGACTAATCCCCTGGAAGCAAAGATCAGTTCTCCCATCGATGGCAGCGTTGTGGACGGGCTTCTGACGATTTCAGGTGTGGCTCAAGGCGCCGGATTTTTGTCCTACACACTCGACTATGGCGCCGGTGCTCTTCCCACCGCGTGGACCACGATTCAGACCGGCAACGCGCCGGTCTCCGGCACCCTCGGCACGCTGGACACAACCACGCTTGCCAATGGCCTCTACGATGTCCGCTTGACTGCCTACAACAGTTCCGGCCAAGCGTTCGTTGATCGCATCCAGATCGTAGCCCACACCATTTTCATCCTCAGCCCAATACCCCCTCCATCTCCCTCATCGTCGACCACATTTAAGAATGGAGTGGTGATCCCGGTCACCGGCAGCGCCGTTGGCAGCACTTTCCAGAGTTTTCAAGTCGATTGGGCGCCAGGCCTTGATCCAAGCATGGGCTATCAGACGACCGGCATTACGCTCGCTGGCGGGGGACTCTCGCCCGTAACAAATGGCGTGCTGACGAATTGGGACACTTCTTCCATTATCGGCCCCGGCTACTACACCATCCGTCTGACGCTGAATAGCTCCCAACTCCCCCCGCAATATGCGCTGACGATGGTCTACCTCGAGCCGGATCTGCTTTCCTCCAATTGGCCTCAATTTGTTTCTCAGGGACCGCCTCTTGGCGCCGGAGTCGTCCCTGCGCTCAATTCCGATGGCACTCTCCGCCTGTTATTGGAAGGTCCACAGGGGCCGTTTGCAGGTGCCAGTGAGTTTTGGAGTTTTGCGATAAACGGGCCGGTGCAACAGACCCCGCAGCCGGGGGCCGGAGGTTTCATGCAACCCAGCGTCGCGAATTTTCTGGGTGGCAACGGCGAGCAGGCGGCGATCATCGATTTCAGTAACCTTGAGATGATTAATGAAGACGGCGCCCTGAACATTCTGTCTACGAATCCGAATGTTTGGTATGTGGGAAGCCAAACGGTGGTGGAAGACCTCGCCGGCGATAACAATTGGGAGATTCTCGGTTACGGCATCGATTACAACCATCAATTGACTGATGTCTCTGCATGGAAGCCTGACGGTACGCAGCTCAATACCAATTTCCCCATTCAGTTCACATTTAAGAATGCCGCCGATGGACGCCTGGATCGAAATCCCGTTCTTGTCGGCGACATAAATGGCGACGGCCGTAAAGAGATCGTCGCGATGCAGGATCTTTCCCCCACCACCTTTACGTTGGTCCTGTTTGCAAATGACGGCTCGCCGCTGACATGGAAAGTCCCCGTTCTCTCCGGAGTCCTTGCGGTTATGGCTGCGGCTGATCTGGATAACAATGGCAAGTTGGAAACGATAGTTGCGGCGAACACCAATACGCAGACATTCCTCCACGTCTTCCAATCCGACGGAACGGAGCGCTCAGGCTGGCCACTGACGCTGCTCAATTCAAACGCTGCCAGCCAGCCACATTTGGCAGTCGGCGATCTTAATCAGGACGGGAACAAGGAAATCGTATTTGCCAACGAAGGTTTTCTCGATGTCCTGAAAAGCGATGGGACGCCGTTCTCCAGCGCTTGGCCCATCAACGCAGGCACCGGCTCCTCGTTTGGCTACAACGCAGTGGTCATCGGCGACGTCGACGGCGATGGGTTCCCCGAGATCGTTACGGTCTTCAATACCCTGCAGAATACTCCCGATCCATTCTTTAGCGTCCCGACCTTCATAGACGACAAACTCGTGGCTATCCGCCGGGATGGCACTATTTCGAAGTCCTGGGAATTGAACGCGAGCAACGGCTGCCTAATACAATTCTATCCCGCTCCGTCGATCGGGGACTTCAATCAGGACGGTATCACCGATATCGCCGTGGCCCAGTCGGTCTCCGGTGGCAGCGCTTGCACAACGAAGACCAGCGCCGGTATCGTTACAGTTCTCAGCACCGGGTCGCCTTTCAATGCGGCGCTGAACGACTGGCCCCTAGTACGCCACGATACCCGCAACACCAGCGTATTGCCCAGTTCCATTCCACCAATCCCGATTCCCGCATTGAGCATTGCCAAGACTCACGTTGGGAACTTCACCGTGGCGCAGCAGAATGCGGCTTACACCGTGACTGTATCCAACGCGGCGAGCGCCATAGCAACCACTGGCACGGTGATCGTGACCGAGACCGTCCCCTCGGGATTGACTCTGGTGTCAATGGTGGGCACAGGGTGGACGTGCCTCACAAACTCGACAACCTGCACGCGCAGTGATCCTCTGAACGCAGGCTCGAGTTACCCGGCCATCACCGTGACGGTGAATGTGGCAGCCAATGCTAGTTCTCCGCAGGTGAACCAAGTGAGCGTCTCAGGCGGAGGATCATTCACAGCGACCATCAGCGATCCGACCACGATCAACCCGCCCCCGTCGCAATTGAGCATTGCGAAGAGCCATTCAGGCAACTTTGCGCAGGGGCAGCAGAACGCGCCCTATATGGTTAAGGTATCGAATGCCGCTGGTGCAGCCCCGACGACCGGAACGGTAACCGTGACCGAGACCGTGCCTTCGGGAATGACTCTCGTATCGATGGCAGGCACCGGATGGACCTGCCCAGCAGGCGGCACCACTTGCTCGCGCAGTTCGGCATTGGCCGGAGGAGCAAGCTACCCGATCATCACCGTGAAAGTGGACGTAGCAGTCGACGCCAGTTCTCCACAGGTGAATCAAGTGAGCGTTTCAGGCGGCGGTTCGCCTCCAGCGAGCGCCAGCGATTCGACGACCGTTACCACCACACCGCTTCCAGTATTAAGCATCAACAAGAAGCATACCGGCAACTTTGTGCAGGGACAGCAGAACGCGACCTATAAAGTGACGGTCTCGAACCTGGCGGGTTCGCACGCAACCAACGGAACGGTAACGGTGACCGAAGCCGTGCCTTCAGGAATGACTCTCGTGTTGATGGCAGGTACCGGATGGACCTGTCCCGCAGGCGGCCCGACTTGCTCGCGCAGTTCAGTATTGGGCACAGGAGCAAGCTATCCTCCAATCACCGTAACAGTGAACGTGGCGCCCGACGCCAGTTCTCCGCAGGTGAATCAAGTGACTGTATCAGGGGGCAATTCAGCCCCAGCCAGCGCCAGTGATTCGACGACGATTATTTCGCCACCAACTCTAAGCATCTCCAAGACGCACACTGGCAACTTTGCGCAGGGACAGCAGAACGCAACCTATACAGTCAAGGTATCGAATGCCGCCGGCGTAGGCACGACAACCGGAACGGTAACCGTGCTCGAGGTCGTGCCTTCGGGACTGTCTCTGGTGTCGATGGCGGGGACCGGGTGGACGTGTCCCTCTGGCGGAACAACTTGCTCGCGCAGTTCGGCATTGGCCGGCGGAGCAAGCTACCCTCCGATCACCGTGAAAGTGAACGTGGCGCCCGATGCCAGTTCTCCGCAGCTGAATCAAGTGAGCGTATCAGGAGGCGATTCAGCCCCAGCCAGCGCCAGTGATTCGACGACGATCCTTCCGCCACCGACTCTAAGTATCTCCAAGACGCACACCGGCAACTTTGCGCAGGGGCAACAGCGCGCTATCTACACGGTCAAGGTATCAAACGCAGCGGGTGTAAGCGCGACGTCTGGAGCGGTAACGGTGACCGAGGCCGTGCCCTCGGGAATGACTCTCGTGTCGATGGCAGGTACCGGGTGGACCTGCCCCGCAAACGGCACCACTTGCTCTCGCACCTCCGCATTGAGTGCAGGGTCCAGCTATCCTCCAATCACCGTAGCAGTGAACGTAGCAGCCGATGCCGGCTCTCCGCAGCTGAATCAAGTGAGCGTATCAGGAGGCGGTTCGGCCCCAGCCAACGCCAGTGATTCAACGACGATCACCTCGGGCGGAAACTAGCGGCGCAAGTGAGCCGGTTGGCAAAAGAAACTCGGCTGCGATTGTCTTAATGCCCTGGAGAGAGTTGTTAGCACGGGTAGAAAATCCCCGTGTACTAACCTAAAAAATTCTTGTGTACTAAATCATATACTACCTGCTAGGTTATGCCCTCAATAGGCCGGCTCCCTGGAAATAGACAACTCTTCTGAGTGATGGTGGCATGGAGGCTATCGTGTCGACATATCGGATACTAGCTCTCGACGGTGGCGGGATACGCGGGATCTTTACCGCCGTGCTTTTGAATCGTATAGCGGCGGAAGTTCCAGGATTCACTGATCGTGCTGATCTTCTCGCTGGAACCTCCACCGGCGGGATCATTGCGCTGGGTCTTGCCAATGGAATGTCGCCTGCGGATTTGGTCGAGCTATATCAAGAGAACGGCGAGACCATCTTTTCGCGTGACTTGCTGCACGAAATAGGTGATTTGGGAAATTTAATAGGCGCAAAATACGACAATACGAATCTGATCGAGACTATTAACAAGACGTTTGGGATTGGAAAACTCAAAGATCTTCTTCCTCGTCATGTTCTGATTCCTTCATTCGACCTGGACAATGAGGCTGTTCCGCCTAAGCTGCGAACTTGGAAGCCAAAGTTCTACCACAACTATGCAGGGCCCCAGTCCGATGGCGAGGAGAATATTGCTGATGTGGCGCTCCGGACAAGTTCGGCGCCCACTTACTTTCCCGTGTACCAGGGTTACGTGGATGGTGGTGTTGTCGCCAATAATCCCTCCATGGCTGCCTTGGCGCAAGCCATCGACAACGTTACCGGAGCTCAACAACTAGCAGACTTGAGGCTCTTGTCCATTGGGACCGGACTCACGCCCGTATTCGTCGCCGGAGACGAACACAACTGGGGGCTCGCGCAATGGGCTCATATTCTTGCCAACATGATGTTGGAGGGAATGGTGGGCGTGGCCGACTATGAATGTGCGCGCCTTCTCGGAAATAATTATTTCCGGCTGACGCCAATCCTTCCTGCTCCCATCGCACTCGATGATGCGGATAAAATCCAAGACTTGATTGACGATGCGAATAAAGTGGATATCCAAGCCACAGTAAATTGGGTTAGGACAAACTTTGCCTAAGCGGATCGCGGGAATTAAATGCCCAATGTTAAAGTTTCGGTTCCGTTTCAGATCCAACAGGATGAGGCCCTGAATCCCCGCCTCCGCTTTTCTCGCATCGGGGAAAAGCATCCTGAGCAAGTTAACCAACGACACTCATTTCGGTCATAATGTTTCGATCCGGGAGAAGCTCGGCAAGTAAAATATGCTGCGACTCGCGCTAACAATTTTTCTTTTCTCCACTTCAGCGTTCCAGCAAACGGCGCTCCAAAAGCAAATTCGCACGATTGCCGCCGACGCCCATGGCAAAGTCGCCGTATCCTGCTCGCTGCCGGAATCGTCGCTGAATTGCGATCTCGATCCGCACGCGCACCCTCCGATGCAATCCGTTTTCAAACTCCCGCTCGTTATCACCGCGTTTTATCTCGTCGAAAAAGGCACGCTGTCGCTGGACCAGCACGTCCGATTTCTGCCCACCGACCGCATCCTTCCTCACACCCACAGTCCGCTTCAGGACAAATATCCCGAAGCAAACGTGGACGTACCCCTGCGCGAACTCCTCCGCCTCGCCATCACTGAAAGCGACAACGTAGCAGCCGATATGATTTTGCGTGTGATCGGCGGCCCTTCGGCCGTGAACAGCTACATGAGTTCAATCGGAGTTACAGGTTTTCACTTGGAAGATGGCGAAGACGTACTCGCGCGTGATCTAACGGCTCAATATCGTAACTGGTTTGAGCCGGCTGGCGCAGTCCAGTTGCTTAGCCGCATCCGGAACGATTCCCCGCTCACGCCCCAGCACACCGAGATGCTCCCGCAATGGATGAAGGATTCTTCCAGTGGACCAGGCCGAATCAAAGGAAACTTACCCTCCACAGCAATCGTGGCGCACAAGACCGGTAGTTCCGGAACCCACAACGGTCTGGCTGCCGCCACAAATGACATCGGCTTGATCGCGCTACCCGATGGCCGCCGCCTGGCAATCGCCATTTTCGTAACCGATTCCACCGCCGACGACGATACACGTGACGCCGTCATCGCCCGCATCGCCAAAGCCGCTTACGACGCAAGCCTCCTGCTCGAATCCCAACCGACGAAAAGCGCCAAGTCCAAATGGTCGCAACCCGACCCCTAACTGCTCTTTTTCTCACCCGTACCGGCGTATACAAACTCTTGACATGACCACCAGCTGGCTTATGCTCTAGCGGCAATCTTACTGTCCCTGGAATTAACGGTGCGCCGCCCTGGAGGTTTGCCATGATCCGAATCCCCCTCAATCCCGCATGGAAATCGGTTTGGCTGCTGATGGCGATTATTGCCCTCGCGTCATTCGCGCACGCCCAGGTCGCGCCTGCAGCCGCGCCGGTGATCGGATCGGGCAACACCGCCACTGCAGATCCGCCCGTGCCGCACCCGCACACCAAACCATGTGTGGTGCACTTATTTAAGAATCAGGAATTCGCCGATTACAGCGCGCAGACTTTCAGTTACACGCCTCCCGACAGATGCGCCGCTCCCTGGGCCAAAGTCATATTCGTGGGTGATTTCAACGTCACCGAAGGCATTCAATTCGATCGCACCGCCGCAATTTACGTCGGCCACGTAAACGTGTACTACGGCACAACGCCTGAGCCTGACCCATCGCTCGGCCCAACCTGGCATGTCGAGCGCGACATCACCGATTACAGCGCTCTGCTAACGCAACCGCAGTCCGGCGAAGCCGACATCTATAACATCGTGAATTCCACTTACACCGGCATCATTTTCGGCACCGCAAGAATCGAATTTTATCCTGCTGACGTTCTCAATCCCGTTCCGCGAACGCCCGACGACGTTCTGCCCATCCCCGACGCTGCCGGTGGCGCCGTAGCATTGAGCTCGCCAACGCAAACTCTGTCCGAAACTTTTACGCTGCCCACAAATGTGGAACGCGCCTATCTCGACGTCATCGCTCAAAGCCAGCAGACCGACGAGCAATGGTTTCTGTGTCCGCCCACCTCTCTTGAAACCGAACTGGAGGATTTTTGCGGCAACACTGCCTTCCGCGAAACGGAGATCACTATCGACGGCACGCCCGCCGGCGTCGCGCCCGTCTATCCATGGATTTACACCGGCGGAATCGATCCTTTTCTCTGGGCGCCAATCCCCGGCGTGCAAACGCTCAATTTCGTTCCCTATCGCGTGGACCTCACCCCCTTCGCCAGCCTCCTCAGCGACGGCCAGCAACACACGATTTCGCTCAGCGAGTTCAACACCGAATATTATTTCAACGTCTACGCCACGCTCTTGCTGTATCAAGACCACGGCTCCAGCCAGGTGACCGGCGAAGTCACGGAAAACACCCTGAGCGCGGAGCCCACTCCCACGATCACCAACAATTTGTCCGTCGATTCCAGTGGCGATGTGACCGGCAATCTGAAGGTTGCTTCCCAACGCCAATACACCCTGGCAGGTTTCGTAAATACTTCTCACGGAAAAGTGAGCACCAAAGTTTTTGAGACCGTGAATTTTTCGAACACCCAGGCCTACCACATCACCGCGACCCTCGACGTGGAAAACGTAACGCAGTTGACCACCGTGGATTCAACAACCACCACCCACAACGGAGCGATCGTTTTTGAGCAAGTCCGGCACCTAGCTTTTCCCCTCACCGCCAACATCGCCTTCGTC
>Ga0209624_10000586_pt1 | contig 32068 bp, 32 predicted proteins | sample JacPinW_OM2H0_O1_FD_188565 | JGI IMG/M metagenome (GOLD analysis project Ga0209624, IMG submission 188565) | Forest soil microbial communities from Algoma, Ontario, Canada - Jack Pine, Ontario site 1_JW_OM2H0_O1 (SPAdes) (version 2) | ecosystem: Environmental > Terrestrial > Soil > Boreal...
CAATGGGCTGCCGATCGGTGTGTGGGTGGGGATGCGGCCGCGCGCCGCCCAGATCGTGCAGCCCATTGCACAATTCATGGCAGCCTTCCCCGCAAATCTGCTGTTCCCCATCGCCGTGTACGGCATCGTGGCGTGGAAGCTCAATCCGGACATTTTCTTGAGTCCGCTGATGATCCTCGGCACTCAGTGGTACATTTTGTTCAACGTCATCGCCGGCGCGTCGGCCATACCTGCCGAGATGCGCTACGCGGCGGACAATTTTCGGGTCTCGGGCTGGCTGTGGTGGCGCAAGGTCGCGCTGCCCGCGGTGTTGCCGTTCTACGTCACCGGCGCCATCACGGCGTCCGGCGGGTCCTGGAATGCCGCCATCGTCGCCGAATTGGCGAGTTGGGGCGATACCCAGGTTCGGGCGCGGGGCTTGGGCTCCTATATCGCCGATGCGACGATCGCCGGCGACTTTCATCGCATCGTTCTGGGGATAGGTACCATGAGCCTGTTCGTCGTCATCATCAACCGGCTCTTCTGGCGCCCCTTGTACTACTACGCCGAGCGCAAATATCGACTCACCTAACCGGATCCTGCCATGAACAACTCTCCGTTACTGCAGTGCAACGACGTGCGCAAAGTCTTTCCGAAGCCGGACGGAGCGGAATTGTTGGTGCTCGAGGGCATGAATCTCGAGCTCCGGGAGGGTCAAATCGTGGGCTTGCTCGGACGATCGGGGTCGGGCAAGTCGACCTTGCTGCGGCTGATCGCCGGCCTGTCCGAACCATCGGCCGGCCATCTGCGCTATATGGGCAAGCCGATCTCGGGACCTGCGCCCGGGATTGCCATGGTGTTCCAGAGCTTTGCGCTGTTTCCCTGGCTGACCGTGTTCGAAAACGTTGCGCTCGGCCTCGAGGCGCAGCGCATGCCGCGAGCCGACATCCGAAAGCGATCGCTGGCGGCGATCGATCTCATCGGCCTCGACGGGTTCGAGTCCGCCTATCCCCGCGAACTGTCGGGCGGCATGCGGCAACGCGTCGGCTTCGCCCGTGCGCTCGTGGTCCATCCGAACATTCTTCTCATGGACGAACCGTTTTCCGCGCTGGACGTGCTCACCGCCGAGACGCTGCGCACCGATTTCCTAGATCTGTGGGCGGAAGGGCGCATGCCCATCAAGGGCGTCATTCTCGTCACTCACAATATCGAGGAGGCGGTACTCATGTGCGACCGCATCCTGGTGTTCGGCAGCAATCCGGGCAGGATATTGAGTGAAATCAAGGTGTCGCTGCCGCAGCCGCGAAACCGCCTCGATCCGAGCTTTCGCGAGCTTGTGGAGCGGATCTATGTGGAGATGACCACGCGTCCGCAGAGCGGCACGAGCGCCCGTCAGGAGCGCTTCCCGGGATTGGGAATAGGCAGCCAATTGCCGCATATATCCTCGAACCTGCTGGCGGGCCTGATGGAGGCCGTCGCCGCCGCCCCTTTCAACGGCAAAGCCGATTTGCCGGAAATCGCCTCAGACTTGCAAATGGAGATCGACGAGCTATTCCCGGTCGCGGAAACCCTGCAGCTGCTGCGCTTCGCGGAGCTGGAGGGGGGCGATTTGAAGCTGACCGAGGATGGCTTGGCGTTCGCGCATGCCGCCTTGGATGAGCGCAAGCGGATATTCCTGCGGCATTTGCTGACCTATGTGCCCCTGGCCGCCCATATTCGGCGGGTATTGGACGAACGTGCCTCCCATTCCGCGCGCAAAAGCCGCTTCATCGACGAATTGGAGGACTTCATGAGCGAAGAGGCGGCGGAGCAGAGCCTGCGTGCCATCGTGAGCTGGGGCCGATACGCGGAGGCCTTCGCCTACGATGACGAGAATGCCATGTTCAGTCTCGAGAATCCGACTTAAGGTAAAATGGCGGCCATGACCGAGACGGCGCCATATTTGGACCTGCACGTTCCACCCGATGAAATGGTGAAATACATTCAGGATCTGATGACGCTGCCGCACGGGGAGATTGCCGCGAGTTCGGCCATGACGCTGGCGCAGCGGCATTGGGGCGGGGATACGCCGCTGGCACGCGCAGCGCTGCTGCGCTGGGGAGCCCTCAACTTGGCCTTTCAAGACAAACGATTGGAGACCTGGACCGTCACTCGGGAGCGCGACCGCATCCAGGTGCCGGCCGCCCTGGTCGCGGCCGCAGGCATCGCGCCCTTGGTCATCGACAATGAAAGGGCGGTTTTCGACATCCCGGCGCTGCTCGATGCGACCTTGGAGTTTCAGCCGCCCGCAGGTCAGGCTTAAGGCTCCATGACAACCGATGCCCGGCCGGCGCGAGCGCCGCGCTTCAACGTACTGCGCACCATCGCGGTCTACAAGCTGATAAAGGTGTTGCTGCTGGTGGCTCTGGCGTTGGGCGAAGTTCGGCTGCGCGACGCCTCGCTCACGGACAAGCTGCTGGTTTGGGTGTCGGCGCGGCCGCATGGCCTCGAACACGACGTGGTGACGCATTTGATTCAATGGCTGAGCGGTTTGACGACCTCGAGAATGCATACGCTGCGAATCGTGACCCTGGCCTATGCGGCGGTGTTTGCCACCGAGGGGATCGGTTTGTGGATGCAAAAGCGCTGGGCCGAGTGGCTTACCGTCATCATCACCGCCTCGCTCATCCCGCTCGAGGTCTGGGAGATGATTTTCAGGCCGAGCATCGGCATCGGAGCCGTGCTGGTGGCCAATTCGGCCATTGTCATATATCTCGTCTGGCACGTCGTGCGGTCGAGAGCCCATCGCTCGGGCAGCAGCAACCCTTAAAGTTCGTGAAGCCGGGACGGCGGGAACTCTTAAGGTTTGTGAAGCGCCAGGGCGGCGGCAACCCTTGAGGTTTGTGAAGCGCCGGGCCGGCGGCAACCTTTGGCGTTTGTGAAATGATCTTCATCTCGGAGAAATGGCGGGATCGAAGCGTATTCTTTGAGCCGCTTGTTAATACCACCGTTTGGAGACCTCATGAATAAGTCCGGAACTTTGATTACCTCTGCGCTGTTGACGTTCGGCATCGCCGCCGCCGCAATGGCTGCCGATATGCCGAAGGCTGCTGCGCCGATGGCTGCCGATGCTCCTGCCGCCGCCGCGCCTGCCGCGGATGCGTCAAAGCCCGCCACCAAGAAGAAGAGCACCAAGAAGAAAACGAAGAAAGCGGCCGCCGCTCCCGCGACAACCAAGTAAGATTATTGGTATAACGCCCCGACCGCCTTGCGGCGGCCGGGGCGTTTTTATGTGCGCGCCGGACGCGCGGCAATGAGGTCTGACGCGCGGCGGTAACGAGGTAACTCATGCCATGGGCAGTCTGACCACATATCAGGTCCAATCCGTCGATATCGCCCATCTCATCCAGATTGCGCTGACTCCCATCTTCCTCATATCGGCCATCGGGGTGACGCTCAACGTGTTGACCAGCCGCCTGGCGCGCATCGTGGATCGCGCGCGGGCGATGGAAGAGGTGTTGCTGGGACCCAACCATGTTCCCGGGGGACGGGACCTGCATGACGCCCTCGACGTGCTCGCACGCCGCGCCCGCTACATCAATGCGGCGATCACCCTCATCACGCTGTCCGCTTTGTTCATTGCGCTCGTGGTTGTGATGCTGTTCGTCAATGCCTTTCTGCGCTGGGATCTATCGGTCTTCATCGCCTGCATGTTCATCTTGTCGATGATGTCGCTGGCCGCGGCGCTGACTTCCTTTCTCATCGAAGTACGCATCGCCACCAATGCGCTGCGCATCGGCATCGAAGAGGCCTCGCGTCACGAGGAGTGATCCCCGCCGGCACGGCTGCCGGGCACTTCCACGTACAGGGTATTGTCCAAATCGAGCTCCCGCCAGCCCGGGGAGGGGAAGCGGCCAGGATCTAGGGCATGCTGGGGTGTTTGGCGGCCGGGGTCCCGGCGGTTGCCGACAAAAATGTCAGCGTACCCAGCATTAAAAACTTAAAATCGAAGGTGATCAGTCGAGTATTGCACGAATTCAAGTCCTCGCTCGGAGAGCAAAATGCGTCGAATTTTCATGTTCTGCCTAGTATTGCTGGCAACGTCAGGCGCCGGTGTGCAGACGGCGCGCGCCGGCGGTCAGGGATATCCGAACGGTCAGGGATATCCCGGCGGCGGCGGGATGGGCGGCGTCGGCGGCCATGGGGCCGGGGGACAGCCCGTAATCGACACGTCCAGCGCGCAGACTACCGAGAAGCCGGACAAAGCCGCTAAAAAGGCCTACGAGGCGGGAATCAAAACGCTGAAAAAAGTCCGTGAGTACGAGGACGCCGCGGCCAAGCAGACCAATCCGGACAAGAAAGCCGCTCTCGTGGACAAGATCGGCGATACCTACGGCAAGGCGCTGGATCAGTTCACGGAGGCTTTGAGCAACAAGGGCGACATGGTCGAAGCCTGGAACGGCGCCGGGTACGTACATTTGCGCCTGGGGGCGTTCAACGAGTCGATCGACGACTACAACCATACGCTCGCGCTCCAGCCGGATCTTCTCGAGGCGGTCGAGCATCGTGCCGAGGCCTACATGGCGGTCGATCGGCTGGAGGAAGCCAAGGCCGCCTACATGAATTTGTTCAATCACGCGCGGCCGCTCGCGGATCAATTGATGACTGCGATGCAACAGTGGGTCGAGAATCACCACGCCGCGGCGAACGGCCTGCGCGCCGCGGACATCGACTCGTTCGGCAAGTGGCAGCAGGAGCGAGAGGGCATCGCCAAGCAAACGGCGCAAGCCGCGACGGGTGCGCCCTAACCCTCCGTAGTCGGAGGGCGCGCGGTATCTCGGCCGATCTTGAGAGCGTCGAGTTCGGCGCGCAGCTGTCTCAAGTCCTCCTCGAGCCGGGTCACGCGGCTGCTCAAAGTGGGAGCGTCCCCCGCCGATTCCGCCGCCGCGGGTTCTTCCACCGATTCGATGCTGCCGGAGAACAAATGCGCATAGCGCGATTCGCGTGCGCCCGCGGCCCTGGCTAGGCGGGCGATGAAGGGTCCGTCCGTGCGTGCCATGAGATTTTGCAGCGTCGTCTCCACTTCATCGGCGTCGGCGAACTCGCACAATCGATTGGTGCGCGCACGCAGCTCTCCCGGCGTCTGCGGTCCGCGCAGCAACAGCACGCAGATGATGCCGAGTTCCTGTTTGGAGAATTTCAGCGAACCGAATTCGGTGTTGCAGAATCGGTGCTTGTACTTGGTGACGCGGCCGCCGTAGCCGGCGGACTTGTCGCTCACCATGTATTTCTTCATCAGAGAGTCCACCGCCTGCTGCACGGCGGCCTCGCTCAGCTCCAACACCGGATCGCGGTTGGTCTTCTGATTGCAGGCGTTGGTCAGCGCGTTCAGCGAGAGGGGATATTGATCGGGAGTGGTGATTTCCTTTTCGATCAGACAGCCGACGACCCGTGCTTCGATCGGGGTGAACTCGATATTCATGTCAAGCAAGGCTCCTGGCTTCCAAGTCGGCGCCGGTTGTTTTAGGGTATCGGCCTAGCGCCTCGTTACATGCCCTCGACCTCTAGGATAGCTCATATGAAGACCAAAGCCGCCGTCGCCTTCGCCGCCCAGAAACCGCTGGAAATCGTCACCGTGGATTTGGACGGACCCAAGAGCGGGGAAGTTCTGGTGGAAATCAAGGCGAGCGGCGTTTGTCACACGGATGAATTCACGCGCTCGGGCGCGGATCCTGAGGGGTTGTTTCCGGCGATTCTGGGCCATGAGGGCGCGGGAATCGTCGTCGACGTGGGCCCCGGCGTCACCACGCTGCGCAAGGGCGATCACGTAATTCCGCTGTACACGCCCGAATGCCGGCAATGCAAGTCCTGCACCTCGCGCAAGACCAATCTGTGCACGGCGATCCGCGCCACCCAGGGCAAGGGCGTGATGCCGGACGGCACAAGCCGTTTCTCCATGGGCAAGGATATGGTCCACCACTACATGGGGTGTTCGACATTTTCGAATTTCACGGTTCTGCCGGAGATCGCGCTGGCGAAAATCCGTGAGGACGCTCCGTTCGACAAGGTGTGCTACATCGGCTGCGGCGTGACCACGGGTATCGGCGCCGTGATCAACACAGCCAAGGTGGAGGCGGGTGCGAACGTGGTGGTGTTCGGCTTGGGCGGTATCGGCCTCAATGTCATTCAGGGCGCACGCCTGGTGGGCGCGAACAAGATCATCGGCGTGGACCTGAACCCGGGCCGCAAGCCGCTCGCCGAGAAATTCGGCATGACGCATTTCGTGAATCCGAAAGAGGTCGGGGGCGATCTCGTCGCCCACTTGGTGGCGCTCACCGACGGCGGCGCGGACTACAGCTTCGAGTGCGTGGGCAGCGTCGACCTCATGCGGCAGGCGCTCGAGTGCTGCCATCGCGGCTGGGGCGTGTCGGTGATCATCGGAGTCGCCGGAGCCGGGAAGGAGATCTCCACGCGGCCGTTCCAGCTGGTCACCGGGCGGGTCTGGAAGGGAACCGCATTCGGCGGCGCGCGCGGACGAACCGATGTGCCCAAGATCGTCGATTGGTACATGGACGGCAAGATCAACATCGACGACCTCATCACGCACCGGATGCCTCTCGGCGACATCAACAAGGCCTTCGATCTGATGCATTCCGGCGAGTCGATCCGCAGCGTGGTGGTGTACTGATGGGCGCCCCGACGCTCGTGACCGAGCACGGATGCTTCGGCGGTCACCAGAGGTTCTACAAGCACGACTCGGAGGAAGTCCGCGGACCGATGAAATTCGCAGCTTTCATACCCCCGCAGGCGCGCAACGCCAAAGTGCCCGTGCTGTTCTACCTGTCGGGGCTCACCTGCACGGAGGAAACCTTTCCCATCAAGGCGCATGCCCAAGAAGCGGCGGCGCAATTGGGGCTGATGCTGATCGCGCCGGACACGAGCCCGCGCGAGCCGCGCCTGCCCGGCGATGCCGACAACTGGGATTTCGGATACTCGGCCGGCTTCTACGTCGATGCCACCGCCGCTCCCTGGTCGCAGTACTATCGGATGTACAGCTACGTCACCCGGGAACTGCCGGAGCTCATCGCCGCCAACCTCCCCGCGCGGGCCGAAGCGACCGGGATCTTCGGTCATTCCATGGGCGGGCACGGCGCGTTGGTGTGCGCGCTGCGCAATCCGCAAACGTTTCGGTCGGTTTCCGCATTCGCGCCCATTGCGGCGCCCATGCAATGCCCCTGGGGCAAGAAGGCCCTCGGCAATTATTTGGGCGAGGACACCGAGGCATGGCGCGAATACGACGCCAGCGAACTCGTCGCGCGCCGGAAGTTTCCCGGGCACATTCTCATCGACCAGGGCACGAGCGACCCATTTCTCGCCGAACAGTTGCTGCCGGAGAAGTTCGCCGCCGCCGCCGCGCAGTCGGGCCAATCGCTGAACTTGCGCCTGCAGCCGGGCTACGATCACGGCTACTACTTCATTCAGACCTTCATGGCGGATCATTTGCGCCACCACGCCGAACGGCTGAGAAGCGCGTAAGCCCCCTTCCTTCTCCGCCGCGCACCGCGCCGCTCAGAAGGTCGCACGCACGCCGGCATAGCCGGAGCGGCCATAGGTCCCGTATTGATAGACCGTCTCATAGTGCCTGCCGCCCGCATTGTCGACGCGTCCGTACAACTCGAGGCGATCCCCGAGCGCGTAGGCGATTTTCAGATCGATGAGAACATAGCCGCCGAGTTCGATTTCGCCGTTGGCAGCGGCCGCGTCATCATCGAAGCTGGGTCCGGAATAGCGCGCCGCCACCGTCGCGCTCAACGGCGAGGACCATCGATAGGTTGCCGAGGCATTGGCGGCGTTCTTCGGCCGCCGTATGAGTTCTTGGCCGTATGTCGGCGAGCCCGGCGATTTGTCCTCGGTGTCGGTCAGCGTGTAGTTGGCCGCCAGGGTGAGCTGCGAATTCGGTTTGACCACCCCCTGCAGTTCCACGCCGTGCGCGGCGGCGCGCGCGATATTCGCGTAGTAGCCGAAAGGCTCCGTGATACACAGCGGGTTCGGCGTGGTGCAGTCGAAGAACTCGATCAGATCGCGGCTGTAGCGTTGAAAATAGGTCGCCGACAGGGCCACACGCCCGTCCCAGATGCGCTGCTCGACACCGGCGTCCCAACTTTCCGCCGCCTCGGGACGCAATGCCAGATTGCCGTAGCTGCTGTACAGTTGATAAAGCGAGGGTGCCTTGAAACCCTGACTGAAGCTCGACCGAAAGATTGTATGGCCGTCGTTGAGCACCCACGCCGCGGCTAGCGCACCCGTCGAATGGCCGCCATACACATCGTGGCGGTCATAGCGCTCGCCGGCCGTCAGCGTGAGCCCGGCGATGACCTCCGCCTGCAATTGGGCGTAACCGCTGTCGATGGTCGCGTAGTTTTGGACCGGGGGCGGCGCCGGCTGGAACTCGCCTGAATACGTGTCGATCGTCGATCGCTCATGCTGCGCGCCGAATACCGCCTGAACGCGCGGCGTGATTATCCATGTCCCCTGGTATTCCTCGCGCTCATTGCGTCCGACGGCGTAGAAGGTCTCGGTGCTCGGGCTCCCATAGTTGGCCGGGGCATTCGGATCATAGTTGCGAGTCTCCGAATCCGTGTACTGGAACGCGACGCGGTTGGTGAACGTGCGGTCGGGCGAGCGCAGGGTGAGTCCGGCGTATCCCAAAACCTGGCTGTTCTTGTCGTATTCATTGTCGTCGCCGAAGTTGCCCGTGGGCGTGTCGTAGCCGTCGAAGTCGGTGCGCGCCTGCGTGTAGTAGCCGCGTAGGTCGAACTGCAGGTCCGGCGTGATGTCGTAGCGCAGCTGGCCGCTGCCGCCGCCGATCTGGCTCGCGTCCAATCTCGTACCGCCCAGCCTCTCGTCGAAGGCGGGAATGCCGCTGGTGCCGTACCAATTGCCCGACAGCCGCCACATCAATGCATCGTCCTTGCCGCCCACATTCGCCGTGGTGTAGCCGGTATTGTGCGACCCGCCCTCGGCGGTGACGCCGCCGCCGAAGGCGCCGGCGGGTTCGCCGGTCACGATGTTGATGACGCCGCCCATGGCCTGGCTGCCGTACAGCGTCGACTGCGCGCCGCGCAGAATTTCTATTCTCGAGATGTCGCTGGTCAACAGATTCGAAAAATTGAAATCGCCGCCGGGCGCGGACGGGTCGTTCATCTGCACGCCGTCGATCACCACGACGGTTTCGTCGCTGTCGGCGCCGCGAATGAAAACCGACGTCAGCTGACCGACGCCGCCGTCGCGCGCGACGTTCAATCCCGGCGTCTGAGCGAGCAGATCGGAGACCACGGTTTGCTGACTCTCTTTGATCGCGGCTTCGGTCAGCACCGTCACGGAATTGCCGATTCTCGACAGCGGTTCCGGCGCGCGATTCGCCACCACGACGATCTCGTTCAGGGAATCATCGCTTGCTGCAACCGGCGGCGCTTGCGCGCTTTGCGCCATGGCGATGCCGACAGCAACAGGCCCGCACAGCGCGCAGGCGTACGCATAACGAACAACTCGGGTTATCACGGAAGCTCCTAAGATGACGACGCACTAAGACCCGCGTTACGCGGCCACTCCGTCGCCACTCGGGAAACTCCGCTCGCTCAGCACACCCCGGCTGGACGATGGGCGACCACGGCAAGCAGGTCTCCTGGCTCGCGGCTTATGGTCCTTGCATCACCTTCCCGGATCCTCGAGGGTCCAGTGGTCTTCGATGCGAGGCACACCGCTTACAGTTGCGGGGGCAGCCCGGGCATTCCACCCGAGTTCCCATTCAATCCCCTGAGGGGAACTTGTCGTATACAGCTACGTTGCCGCAAAACGACCGGCGGGTCAACCCGCGCCGCTTCTGGTCCGAGCCTACTTTAGGCCTGCGGCGGCGCGTCCTCGGCAGTGTCGCGCTCCGACCAGTAGTCCTCGTGAACCAGGGACTCGACGTCGAAGCGTTGAGCCCATTGCGCCATCTCGAGCATGGGCCGCGGGTAGAACTCACGTACATGCCCAAGGCAGAGTACGGCCACCGGCCGGCTTCCCTCCGGCATGCGCAGCAGCAGCCGCAAGCTGTCGGGATCGAACAGCGACACCCAGCCCATGCCGATGCCTTCGGCGCGGGCCGCAAGCCACAAATTTTGAATCGCACATGCGACGGACGCCAGATCCATCTCCGGCATCGTGCGGCGGCCGAACACATGCTTCTGGCGGCCGGGTGCGAGCGCAGCGACGAGCAGTTCGCCGCACTCGAGAATACCCTCCACTTTGAGCCGCATGAACTCGTCCTCGCGTTCGCCGAGCGCCCGTGCCGTCTCCAGCCGCTCCGCTTCGACCAGCGCATGAATGGCCGCACGAAGGGCCCGATCGGATACGCGAATGAAGCGCCACGGCTGCATCAGACCGACGCTGGGCGCCATGTGTGCGGCGGCGATGAGGCGGCGCACCAGGGCATCGTCGAGTGGATTGCTCAGGAAATGACGCATGTCGCGCCGGGCATTCATCACCCGGTAAATGACGTCGATTTCCTCTCGGGTGAAGTCCGCCATAATGTCAGTACCCGCTCCGCGCCGATCATGGCTTCGCGATCGGCCGCATCATTGCACGCTTTGCGGGGCACTCAAAGCCCGACGTGCCTCGGCGCCGCTGTGAATCGCCGCCGCTGAATTTGCCGCCGCTTGAGTTTGCCGCCGTGTTGACCGTAGCGCCGATCGCGGGCAGACTCCACCTGCGTTCAGGAGTCCGTCGGCTGCGTGGCCGATGGGTGAAACGGGAAGCCGGTGAAGCCCCTCGAGGGTCAGTCCGGCGCTGCCCCCGCAACGGTAAGCAAGCTACGTCAAGTCTTTGATGCCACTGCGCTTCGGCGTGGGAAGGCGACTTGATCGGGTACCCCCCGCTTGCAAGCCCGTATACCGACCTGCGGCGTCTTGGGTCCGTAATGTGCACGGTGGGTGCACGGAGGGGGAGCGATGGTTCTCGGGTTCGATGCCATTCCGGCGGCCGATGCAACGTTCCGCGCCGCCGCCTACCGACGACTCGACTCTTTGACGAAACCCCTAGGCGCGCTCGGCAGCCTCGAACCGCTCGCGGCCCAGGTGTGCGCGGTGCAACGAACGCTGCAGCCCGCGATCGTGCATCCGGTGGCGGCCGTGTTCGCCGCGGATCACGGCGTGGCCGATCGCGGCGTCAGTGCCTATCCCCGCGCAGTGACCGAACAGATGGTTAGAAATTTCCTCGGCGGCGGCGCGGCCATCAGCGTGCTCGCCCGCCTGCAGGGAATCGAGCTTTGGATCGTCGATGCAGGCGTCGACGGCGATTGCGGCAGCCACCCGCGGCTGATCGGCGCCAAGGTGAGGCGCGGTACGCGCGACTTCGTCGAGCAGTCCGCGATGACGCCGGAGGAATGCCGCGAGGCGTTGCGCCGGGGCCGCGCCGTGATCGATCAAGTGGTTCCCGTAGGCGGCAACACCGTGCTTCTCGGGGAAATGGGGATTGGAAACACTGCGGCGGCGGCGCTGTTGATGCACGGTCTGACCGGTATTCCGCTCGCGGATTGCGTGGGCAGGGGAACGGGGCTCGACGATCGGGGCCTGGCCAGGAAGCGCGCGACGCTCGCCGCCGCCGCCGCCCGGAAAGCGCCTCCGGAGGATCCGATCGAATTGCTCGCCGAGTTCGGAGGATATGAAATTGCAATGCTGGTCGGGGCTCTGTTGGGAGCCGCCGCGCGCCGGGTGCTGATCGTGGTCGACGGATTCACCGTCTCGGTCGCGGCCGCGCTGGCCGCGCGCATCGATGAGAACGTCCTCGACTACTGTGTATTTGGGCATTGCTCCGCCGAGCACGCGCATCGAGCCTTGCTCGCACACCTCGAGGTGAGGCCGCTGCTCGACCTTGGCATGCGCCTCGGCGAGGGCAGCGGTGCGGCGGTCGCTCTCTCGGTGGTGCGCGCCTCGCTCGGTCTGTTCACCGACATGGCGACGTTCGAAGGTGCGGGTGTCAGCGAGAAGAGCGCGTGACCCGGCCTTCCGCGTGCGGTTGACGATGCGGCGGCAGATCGTGCTGTTTCTGGTGGCGACACAGTTCTTGACGCGTTTGCCCACGCCGGCTTGGGCGGACTTCCAGGCGAACTGGCTGCCGCAGTCGACGCGCTACTTCCCGCTGGTCGGGGTGCTGGTCGGCGGGATCAACGTCGGCGTCTGGTGGCTGCTTGGGTCTTGGCTGCCGGCGACGGTGACCGTCGGATTGATGTTGGCGGTCTCGTTGCTGGTGACCGGCGCATTCCACGAGGACGGCTTCGCGGATAGCTGCGATGGATTCGGGGGCGGTACGACGCCGGATCGGGTGCTTGCGATCATGAAGGATTCGCGCATCGGCGCCTACGGCGCAATCGGCATCTGCGTCATGCTGGGACTGAAGTGGACCGTATGCGTCGCGATTCCCGCTGCCGTGTTCCCCATGCTGGTGATAGGCGCGCACATGTTCAGCCGCTGGTGTGCCTGCGGCGTGATGTGGCGGCTGCCTTACGTGCGCAGCGGAGAGGACTCGAAGGCCGCATCGTTCGCGGATCGTCGGAGCGGCCTCGATTGGATGGTGAGCGGCGCGCTCGGCGCCGCGGCGGTCGCGCCCTTCGTCATGGTCCCGGATGGCATGCCGCATGTTCGCGTTTATCCCGTACTTGCCGCCGCGGTCGGCGCGTCGGCACTCACGGCGGTGGCCGCGGCACTGTACTTTCGCAGGCGCATCGGCGGCTACACGGGCGACTGCCTGGGGGCGGTCCAGCAGGTCACGGAGTTGGTCTTTCTGCTGGCGGCACTCGTCTTGGTCGCTCCCTCGCAGCGGACCGGTTGAGGCCATTGAACGGTATGCAGCTCTATCTCGTCCGTCATCCGCAGCCGGCCGACGTGACCGGTCTCTGCTATGGCCGACGGGAAGTTCCGGTCGGCCCGGAGTCCGTGGCGGATGCGGTGGCGGAGGTGCGCGGCCGGATCCCGGAGAAAGTGCTCGAGGGAGCCCGGATTTTCAGCAGCCCGGCGTCGCGCTGCCTGATTCTCGCACGCTGCCTCGCCGCACCGCGCGAGCCAACCGTTGCCGAAGATCTCGCGGAGATGGACTTCGGGTCATGGGAAGGGCGGGCATGGGATCAGGTACCGCGCGACCAATTGGATGCCTGGGCGCGCGACGTCTGGCACTACCGACCCGGTGGAGTCGAATCCGCGGCGATGGTCGCCGGGCGCTGGCAACGATGGGTGAAGCGCGTGGGGAACGGCGATGACGCCGTCGTCGCGGTTACGCACGCGGGTGTGATTCGCGTCGCGCTGGCGCTCGCGAACGCGAACGCGAACGCGAACGCGAACGCGAACGCGGACGCGGACGGCGGTGCAGGTGCAGGTGGAGATGCAGGCATGCTTCAGGCCGCGGCGCTGTTGCAGGTGCCGGTTGCCTTCGGTTCAGTGCACTCCGTCGACGTGGCCGCAGCGCCGGTGCCGGCATGAAGGCGCTGGTCCTCGGGGGGGTTCGTTCCGGCAAGAGCCGCTACGCTGCCGCGCTTGCCGCGGAATTGGCCTGCCCCGTCACACTCATCGCCACCGGCACCGCGCTCGATGAGGAAATGGCGGCGCGCATCGATGCCCACCGCGCGAGCAGACCGTCAAACTGGACCGTCGTGGAGGAACCGATACATCTGGGCGCCGCACTGGCCGGGGCGGCCGGCCCGAACCGCGTGCTCATCGTCGATTGTCTCACCTTGTGGCTTACGAACCTGCTGTGCGGCGATGATCCGCAGGCACTGCGGCGCGAGCTGGGCAACGTGCTCGAGATGCTGCCCGAGCTGCCGGGACATTGCGTGTTGGTTGCCAATGAAATCAGTCTCGGCATCGTTCCGGTGAGCGCGCTGGCCCGGCGTTTCACCGACGAGGCGGGAACCATGCACCAAGGCCTCGCCGCGATCTGCGATCGCGTAGTGCTCATGGTGGCGGGTCTGCCGTTGATCGTGAAGCCGGGCGCGCCATGACCGGCAGTCGAGCACTCGGCGTTCTCGTACTCGGTTTTACGCTCAGTGCGGCCGCCGAAGCGGCCTCGTCCGGATTCGTACTGCGGGACGACCTGCAGCGCGATGTCGTCCTGCCGCGGGACCCGCAACGGATCATCACCCTGGTGCCGTCTCTCACGGAAATCGTGTGTGCGCTCGGCGCCTGCGGTCGGCTGGTCGCCACCGACGAGTTTTCCAACTGGCCGGCGCAGGTCAAGGTGCTGCCGAAGGCGGGGGGATTCGAAGACCCGCAGATCGAACAGATAGTGAGTCTCAAGCCCAACCTGGTGTTGCTCAGCCGCTCGCAGCGAATCACCGAGCGTCTCAGCGAGTTCGGAGTGGTCTCGTTCGCCCTGAATACGGAGAGCTACGCAGACATCGGGCACACCGTGCGGGCCGTCGGTCTCGTTCTAGGGCTGTCGGATCGTGCGGCCCAACTCGACGCGGCGATCGAACAAGCGGTACTCAAGATCGGCGAAGAGGCGAGGGCGAAACACCGCGGCGATGGACCGACGGTTTACATCGAGGTGGATCGCGGACCCTACGCAGCCGGACCCGCGTCGTTCATCGGCGAACTTCTGGCACGGCTGGGTGCCCGCAACATCGTAACGGCGAATCTCGGCCCATTCCCGAGACTCAATCCCGAATATGTGGTGAACCACAATCCGGACGTCATTTTCATATCGCCTGCCGAGGCGACGAGTCTGGCCGAGAGGCCGGGCTGGGAGACTATTCGCGCCGTAAAGGAGCATCGACTCTGTTCCTTCGCGCCGGAAGTGCGCGATACCATCGTGCGGCCCGGTCCACGAGTCGCGGAAGGAATGCGCGCCATGGCCGATTGTCTCGCCCGAGCCGCTCCGTGAGCGTACTGCGGCCCGCAGTCTCGATTTTCGGCACCGGGCGCAGCGACGCAGAGATGCCGCATCGCCTCGGTACCTGGGTGACGTGTTGTCTGGCGATCACACTGCTGCTGACTTGCGGCAGCCTGATCATCGGCACGTCCAGTGTCGAAACTTCGCTCGGGTGGCTGCTCTCCCCCGACGCGCAGTCCTCGGTCGTTCTGTGGCAGATCCGGCTGCCGCGAACCGTGGGGGCATGGTTTGCCGGCGCGCTGCTCGGTCTCTCGGGCGCGATCGCGCAGGGTGTATTTCGCAACCCCCTGGCTGAACCCTACCTGCTCGGCACCGCCTCGGGTGCCGCCCTCGGGGTGACGCTCAGCCTGATAGCGGCGGATGCGTCCATTGGCGCACTCGCATGGACGGGCAAGCTCGGCATCACGGGCGCGGCCTGCGTGGGCGCCTGCGCCGCCATCGCGCTGACCATCGGTCTGTCGCGCGGGGTGCTGCAAACTGCGAGCCTCCTGCTCTCGGGTATCGTGGTTGCATTCTTGCTGGGTGCCGTGACCTCGCTGCTCTTGCTCACCAAACCCGACCTATGGCGCGAGATGCAAGTGTTCCTGCTGGGCAGCACGGGTTTCGTCAGCTGGTCGTCCGCGACGCTGCTCGCTGCTGCGTTCTTTGTCTGCGCGGTGCCGGCGGTGCTGCTCGCCCGCGGGCTCGACGCACTGACCTTGGGCGAGGAGACGGCGCAATCGCTCGGCTTGTCGCTCCCGATGCTGCGTCTCACGCTGCTGGGTGTGGTTTCGCTCGGCACCGCGACCGCGGTGGGGCAAGTCGGCATCGTCGGCTTCGTCGGTCTCGTGGCCCCGCATCTGGTGCGCGAAACCCTGTCGGTCAATCATCGCCAGCTGCTCATCGGCGCGGCGCTGTGCGGCGGCGCCTTGCTTCAGGCGGCGGACCTTCTCTGCCGATGGATCGTCCGGCCCGCGGAGCTGCCGGTCGGCGCCGTCACGGCCTTTGTCGGAGGCTCCTACCTCACGTACCTGTTGTGGCGCCGGAGCCGTGATGGGTGAGGCTGAGGAAATTTCGCAGCCGCCGGCTCTCTCATGCCGGGATCTGTCCGTCGGCTACGGTTCGCGAATCGTGCTCGAGGGCATTTCCCTCGATATCCGCGCCGGATTTTGGACCGCGGTCGTCGGCCCCAACGGTTCCGGCAAGTCGACTCTGCTGCGGACGATTGCGGGACTGCGCGAGCCGCACAGCGGATCGATATCGCTGCAGGGCCGATACCTCTCTGCATGGCCCCGGCGCGAGCGTGCGCGCCGGCTTGCCTGGCTCGCGCAGACGCCCGGTGCCACGGACCTGACGGCCTCCGAGGTGGTCGCGCTCGGGCGGTTCGCACATGGCGGATGGCTCGCGCATCGGCAGGCGGTGGATGATGCCGCGATGTACCGCGCCATGGTTGCCACCGGTTCGTTGTCCTGGGCGCGGCGTCGGCTGTCGACCCTATCCGGCGGCGAACGGCAACGGGTGCATCTCGCGCGGGTGTTGGCCGTCGAGGCGCCGGTACTGCTGCTCGATGAACCGACAACTCACCTCGATCCGCCGCATCAGGAGGACATCGCGCGTCTGTTGCGCGAGCAGGCGTACGGGGGCGGGGTCTGCGTCGTGAGCGCCATCCACGATCTGTCTCTGGCCCTGACCGCCGACCGGGTCATCGTACTCGGTCAACAAGGGTTGATCGGCCATGGCACCGTGCGCGAGGCGCTGGACGGCGACTGGCTGTCGGCCGCATTTCAAACACGAGTGGACATCGTCGACCACGACGGCGTGCACCTGTGGCGCCCGGCGGTGCCGCCGGCACGCCGCAGCGAGGGGGATCAACGGGTTTGAACGAGAGGCTCTGAGGTGATCCGGCCGTCGAAATCGGTCCACACATGCTGCGCGAAGTCGTACAGCTTGCAGCGCCTCACCGTGTTCCAGTAGTAGCGCCAGGTGAAGACTTCGGAATTCAATCTCTCGTCGAGAGTGGCCGTGAGCCGCGCCTGAGCCTCCTTGAGGCGGTACAGCGGAATGCCCATGTTCACATGGTGGGCGCCGTGCTCGAGAATGTAGTGGATCAACCCGTCGAGCGGGCGCATGAGCTTGACGTGCACGGTGGTCGTCGCATACCCCGCGTTCGCGGACCATTCGTCGCGCCGCTCGTACCAGGCCACGCGAGGGTGCGTGTGCTGAACATAGATGACGAAGCCCATCAGGCAATTCCACAGGAAGAACGGCACCGCGAATCCGAATACCAACAGCGAACCGATCGACCTGCCGCTGTATACGCCCCATAGGATCAAGCCGCCCACCCAGAGTATTCCGAAGGCCGCGACAAGGAGGCTGTCCCAGGTGTAGCTGATGCGCCGGGTGCTCACATGCTTGCGTCCCGGGAAGAAGAGCTTCTTCCACCACATCTCGATCATGTAGTACACACCCTGGCCGACGCCGCTGCGGTAGATGCGCTCCAGGCGGCGGCGGATCCACGGCAGACGCGCGAACTCGGTGGGCGAGAAGGGGGTCCAGACGTAGTCGCGGCCCTTGAGATTGGTGAAGCCGTGATGAGCCAGGTTATGGCCGATCTCCCACAGGCTGTAAGGCGTCAGCGAGGGTAGGAACGCGATTCTGCCGATCCATTTGTTGAGCGTCTTGTTCGGCGTGTAAGAGCCGTGGCAGGCATCGTGGCCGATCACGAACAGGCGCGCGATCCACAGCGCCGCCACGAGCGATGCAAATACCTTCACCCACCAGGCTTCCACGAACAGCAGGCTCGTGATCGACACGGCGAGCACCACCCAATCCAGCAAGAACCAAACGATCGGGGTGGCGATGCCGCGCTCGATGGTGAACGGCTGCAGCAATTTCTGAAACTTGAAGCGCGACTTGTCGACAGTCGGCGCGGCGCCGGCTTCGGGTTCGTTTGTGGGAGGGGTTTGCATTCGATGCTCCAGCCTTAGCGAATACCTACGACCCCGTAGGATCAACGGGTTAACCTACTATTATACGCCTGTTCAGGCAATTGACACGCAAATGCGTCGGACGCGATTCAGGCCGTCTCGGCATCCGGCCAGAGGAGAACCCCCAAGTGCTCGCAAGCTTCGATCAGGGCGGTGGCCGCCTCCCGGGTGCTTGCGTCCAGCCGCCGGTCGTGTGTGAGCAGCCACGTCAGGCGAGCCCGCCGGGAACGGGCCGAAGGCTCGCTGTCGAAAAGCGCCGGGAAGAGCCCCAAGGCGTCCACGAATTCTCGCATTGGCGCGGTGGACGGGGCGTTCGGCGGCGGGGTCAGCAGCAATTTGAGCCACGTCACGCAACGCTTGGCCAGCCCCGCACGCGTGATGCCTATGCTGGTGCGGCGGCGCGATTCGCCGTCGGCCAGGGAGTCGGCAAGATTTCGATAGCGCTCGACCGACGCTTCGTCGGCCGGCAGGGCCGGACTGGCGTCCGACAATACCGATCGCAACAAGTCGGCCAGCAGCAGAGACAGCGACTCGGCCAAGAATCGCTGGCACTGTTCCGAATCGGGTCGTGCCATCTGTTCCCAAGACAGAGGGCCACCAATTCGCCTGGCGTTCGGTGACTTCGACATATCTCCCAGTGTAGCGGCTCCGCCGATCATCGCAACTATCTCAGAATGCGACCGACGTCACCGACACACCGGATATCCGCAAAAACCCATGCGCCGGCCCCATCGCGCGGTCGAACGCATTCCTTCAGAAAAAAATTAATCTTATTGGCCTTCACCGATCCTTAGGCTCGAGGGCGCCCTATGATAGGGCCCATGTCGAACATGGTTCCCGGAACATGCGTATCCGTGGGTTTGGGCGTGCGCCGTATCGTCGCCGGCAACGCCGGTCTCATGACCGGACCCGGCACCAACACCTATTTGATCGGACTGCGCGAAATCGCCGTGCTGGATCCGGGTCCGGACGACACGCGGCACTTGGAAACCATCCTGGCGGCGGCCGGTAACGCCATCCGTTGGATCGTCGCGACGCACTCGCATCCCGATCATTCGCCGCTGGTGCGCCGCCTTGCGGAGCGTACCGGGGCTCGAATCATAGGATTGCCGCCTCCCGACGACGGCAGGCAGGACCCGACTTTCGCGCCCCAGCAGCTACCCGGCGACGGCGAGCGCCTGATGCTGGGGGATGTTTCTCTGGTTGCGATTCACACGCCCGGGCACGCTTCCAACTGCGTGTGCTACCTGTTGGAGAGCGAGCGGCTGCTGTTCACCGGCGATCACGTGCTCGAAGGGGTGTCGCCCGTCATCCTCGCTCCCGACGGCGACATGTCGGCGTATCTGCATTCGCTCGGCAAGCTCGAAGCCTATGATTTCGAGCGCATTGCCCCCGGACACGGGGGCGTCATGGAACGCGGCAAGAAGATCTTGAGCGCGCTGCGTTCGCATCGCCTGGCACGCGAGGAGAAGGTGCTGCGCGCCCTGAGCCGCTTGGGCCAAGCGACGCTCGATGAGCTCACGCCCGTGGTTTACGACGACGTCGCCGCGCAGCGGCACCCCTGGGCGCGCCTGACTTTGGAAGCGCATCTGATCAAGCTGGCGCGCGAACGCCGTGCCGGCGAACACGGTGGCGTCTGGCGGCTCAATCAGCCATGAAGGGCCGGCTCTCGATCCTGCTGCACTCGTTGAGCGTGCGGCGCGGCCGCAAATGGGTGCTGCGTCACATCTCGTGGCGGCTGAAGCCCGGCGAGCGTTGGGCGCTGCTCGGCGACAACGGCGCCGGCAAGACGCAGCTGCTCAAGCTTCTGAGCGGCGATGTCTGGCCCACACCCGGCGGACCCCGGCCACCGCGGCGCACAAGTCCGCACCCCGCCGGGCGATGGTACCGGGTGGGGCGGCGCCCGATGGATCTCATCGACGCCAAAAGTCGCATTGCCTACGTGGGCGCCGAATTGCAGGACAAGTACGCGAGATACGGGTGGAACCTGAGTGTGCGCGACCTGGTCGCGACGGGACTGCACCGTACGGATCTGCTGCTGCTGCCGGTCACGGCGGCCGACGCCCGGCGGGTCGCCGCCACTGTGCGTGCCTGCGGCTTGGCGCGACACGCGGGGCGGAAATTCCTCACCTTGTCGTATGGGCAACAGCGTCTTGCGCTGCTGGCGCGCGCCCTGGTGCAGCATCCGGACTGGCTGTTGCTGGACGAGTTCTACAACGGCCTTGACGCCGCCTACCGGCGGCGCATCGACGCTGTGCTCGCGGCCGCGCGCCGCCGCGGCCAATCATGGGTGGCGACCGCCCATCGAGCGCTCGACCTGCCCCGTGGAACGCGGCGCATGCTGGAACTCGCGGACGGAGAGGTACATGCCGTCAGACCCGTGCAACCTAAGGACCTCGAACGTCTGCGCAGGCGGGCGGGAGAAGTCCCGCGCGTGCGATCGCAAGGCAAGAGAGCGTGGCGGGCGACAGGGAAAGCCGGCGCATCGGGGACACCGGTGCTCGTGCGCTTGTCGGGGGTGAATTTGTTCGTCGACTATCGAGCGGTGTTGCGCAATGTCGACTGGCAATTGCACGAGGGCGAGCATTGGGCGATCTACGGCGCCAACGGCTCGGGAAAATCCAGCCTGCTCAAGCTGCTGTACGGCGATCTGTCGCCCGCGTCGGGCGGACGGATCGAGCGCAGCGGTTTTCCCAGGGGCACTCCCATCGCCGAATGGAAGCGGCAAGTCGGCTATGTCTCGCCGGAGCTGCAAAGCGACTACGCCGTCAACGTCACGGTATCGGATCTGGTGACGAGCGGCCGCTATGCCAGCATCGGTCTGGTCGATGAACCGACGGCGCAGGATCTGAGGGCGTCGTCGCGCTGGCTCAGATTTTTCGGCCTTCTGTCGGTCGCCAAGAGCCGGCCGCGGGAATTGTCGTACGGGCAACTGCGACGCGCGCTCATTGCGCGTGCAATGGCGGCGGAGCCGCGCATCCTGTTGCTCGATGAACCGCTGACGGGGCTCGATCCCAAGCAGCGCGCCGTCACAAAGCGATTGCTGGAGCGCTTGATGACGCGGGTGACGCTGGTCATCGCCGTGCATCACGCCGAGGACTTGCCGCGCGGCATGACACACGAATTGCGTTTACATAATCGGCGCGCATACGCGATAGATTCCCATTTTGCGACCTGAGTCTGCGGCAGTTGTCCGCATATGCGGCAACACTGGGGTATCGATTGCGGACCAGGATGGGATTATGTTTCGTGTCACGGCTTTGGGCGTTGCGATCGGAATCCTGACCCTGGCGGGCTGCGGTCACTCCGCCTATGCGGTCAGATCGGTGCCGAGCATCGCCGCGGACAACGTCGGAAAACCGGTGAGCCGGCTGCAGGAGGCATTCGGCGATCCGCGCAAAATCGACCAGACCTCGACCAAGTGGGTGTATGTGTGGTTTCTTCCTCAGAAACCCCCCGGTGCCCCGACCGGATTCCACGGCTGCGAGATGGAAGTCACCGTCGACCCGCGCTCGCAGCGGGTATTGGGATATTCCCTCTCCAACATCGGATGGTCGAACTGCCGTGAAGTGGAGCGCCGGATTCGCGTAGCGGAGCGCTAACGCGGGCTGGCTGTCGGCGCGGCGTTGACGTCGGCGCGGAGAGACCTGGGAGAACCGGACCGGGGCGCCAGCCGCTACAATATGCGGCTCGAAGCCCAAGCTTCCCGACCGGAGAATCGCCTTTGTACCTCATTTCGATCCTGTCCATCGCCGTCCAGGTCGGCCTGATCGTGCACGTCATCAAGACCGGACGAAATATGCTGTGGATCGTCGCCCTGGCGCTGTTGCCGCTGGTCGGCACCATCGCCTACGTCGTGGTGGAGATTCTTCCGGAGGCGCTCGGCAGCACGACGGCGCGCCGTGCCAAATCCGGTGTACGGCGCATGATGGATCCGGATCGCGATTTGCGCCGCGCCAGTGCCGAAGTCGAGATTTCCGGGAATGTGGACGCGCGGCGCCGGCTCGCCGAGGAGTTGCTCGAACGCAGCCAATTCGACGCTGCCGTCGAGGTCTACCAGGGCGGCTTGAAGGGCGTTTTCGAGCACGATCCGACTCTGTTGGTGGGACTGGCGCGGGCTCAATTCGGCAGGCAGGATTACGCCGCGGCGCGGGCCGCCCTCGAACGATTGATGCAGCACAACCCCGAGTTCAAATCTAGCGATGCGCAGTTGCTGTATGCCCGGACTCTCGAAGCGCAAAACGAGCTTGACGAGGCGGAACGCGCCTACGCAGCGATGGCTCCGGGATACCCCGGCGCCGAGGCGCGCCTGCGTTATGGATTGTTGCTGAAGCGGCTCGGCAAGTTGCCCGAGGCGAATCGAGTGCTGAAGGATTTGTTGGACGGCGCCCAGCTGGGTCCGGCTCACTATCGCAGGGCGCAGGCCGAGTGGCTGGAGCGTGCGAAGCGCGAATTGAGCTAGAATTCCCTTCCCTTGCGGCAAGGAAAGGAGATCCCCATGCGTTTCATAGTTCTTGCGGCGGCGATCATGCTGGCGGCGTGCGCCGGCCAGAAGGAGCCCGCGCAAAAATCGATCGGTGATATCGAGGCAACGGTGATCGCCGCATCGTCGGAGGCTGCGAAGTACGTGCCTGATCAGTTGGCGGACGTGCAGTCCAAGCTTGCCGCCCTGAAGACATCCTTCGATAAGCAGGACTACGCCACCGTCGTCGCCGGGGCGCCGGCGGTGCTGAGTGCTGCGCAGGGTCTCGCGACCGCGGCGGCCGCGAAGAAGGATGAGGTCTTGAAGGAACTCAATGACTCATGGGCGGGACTTGCGGCAACCGTACCTGAGGAAGTCACTGCGGTTCAGAGCCGCATCGAACTCCTGAGCAAGAAATCCAGCAAGAAAATGGCGGCGGGCATCGATCTGGATGCGGCGAAGGCCGCCGAGAGCGACGCGATGTCGCTGTGGTCCAAGGCCCAGGCGGCGTTTGCCGCAGGCAATTTGGACGAGGCGGTGAACACGGCCAAGGATGTCAAGGCGAAGATCGAAGCCACAGCGGCCTCCCTGAAGCTCAATTTGCCGGCGGCGGCCTAGAGAGCTAGGTTGCCTTCGCTGACGATAACCGCGGCCCCGCCGATGTGCGCGGCGGCCAAGGTGCCTTGATCGACCTCGAGCCTCACATAAACCTGTCCCGGCCGCTTCATTTGGCGGCCTTGGCGGCCGATGAAGGCCGCCGAGTTTTTGCCGAACTGGCCGAGATCCCAGAGGTAGGCCGCCAGCATGGCGTGCGCGTTGCCGCTGACCGGATCCTCGGGGATGCCGAGCGCGGGGCAGAACATGCGCGAATCGGTCGACAACTCGTCGGCATTTCGATTCACGGCAAAGACGAAGAAACCGTCCGTGCCCAGCTCCATCCCAAGCGCCAGAAGCGTGTCGGGGTTCGGAGCGAGGGCGTCCAGATGGCGGGGATCGGCGATCGGCACGAGCAGCCGGGTGCTGCCCTTGCGGGCGATCCGCGCCGGCATGATTTCATGCAGATGGGTCGCGGGCAGGCGCAGCGCCTCGGCGACTCGCAGCGTGGTCTTGAACGGCAGCGGGGAGTCGAGTTCCGGTACGGGCTGGCGAAATTCCACCAGGGTTTGTGTCCCGGTGTCGGCTTGCTCGACGCGGGCGGTGACCTCGATGATGCCGGTTCCGGACTGTTGGCGGCTGACGCCGGTGCTGCGCCTTCCGAGGGTGAGCAGCACCGCATGCGCGGCCACCGTCGCGTGCCCCACAAACGGGGCCTCCTTGCGCGCGTTGAAGAAACGCAGCCGCACGTCATGGTCCGGGGCGTTCGCCGCGAACGTGAACGCCACCTCCGCGTGCGGGAACTCGCGTGCGACGGCGAGCAGAGTGGCATCGCTCTGACCGTCCGCGTCCAGCACGACGGTTGCCGGATTGCCGGCAAAACGAGTCGGAGTGAATGCGTCTACCTGGAAAATACGCAAGGGTGTCTCCGCAGCCTATGGGATGAGTTTTGCACGCATCCGCGCCGCAGGCTACACTTACATTAGCCCTGGGGTGGTCTTTTCAAAGGCCTGAGATGCGGGAAATCGGCTCCTCGATTGACCTGCGAACCCGTTGAACCTGACCCGGTTAATGCCGGCGTAGGGAGTAGGTGAATCATAAAATGCGTGCGGCCGTAGAAATCAGCATGTACCCCTTGACCGGGGAATACATCCCGCCGATTCAATCCTTCATCGATCGCCTGAATACCCATCCCGGCCTCATCGTGCGGACCAATGCGCTGTCCACCCAGATTTGGGGCCCGCTCGATCGAGTCATGGCGATTTTGACGGAGGAGATGACGCGCTCCGCCACCGTGGCGGGTGCACCGCAACTGGTGTTCGTCATGAAGGTGCTGCCCGGCCTGGCACCCCCGTGATCGGCGATCTTTCGGTCCAACTCGTGAGTGCCTGGCGCGACACGAGTTGGGTCGAAATGCTCGCCGCCGTGCTCGCGGTGGCGTACCTACTGCTGGCAATTCGGCAGCGGATCGAGTGCTGGGTCGCCGCCTTCGTCAGCTCCGTTCTCTATGTCTGGGTGATCTTCACGGCCCACCTGTACATGGAATCCGCGCTGAATGCCTTCTATGCCGCCATGGCGGTGTACGGATTCCTTCAATGGCGGGGGGCTAAGGGCGGTACCGTGCTTGCGGTGAGCCGCTGGCCCCTGGCGCGTCACCTGGCCGGCGTCTTGGGCATCCTGTGCCTGTCCGCGATCAGCTCGTATTTCCTGCGTCGATTCACGCCCGCGGCATGGCCTTTCGTGGATTCGATCGTCACGTGGTCCAGTGTCTTTGCGACCTTTCTGGTCGCGCGCAAGGTGTACGAGAATTGGCATTGGTGGCTGGTGATCGATTCCGTCAGCCTGTTCCTGTACTTCACGCGGCACTTGTACCTCACCATGCTGCTGTTCGTCTTGTATCTGATGCTGATCGTGATCGGCATGCGGCAGTGGCGCCGCTCGCTCGTAGTCCCGGCCCATGCGGCCGGATGAACTCGAAAGCCTGGCGGTCCGTCACGTCCCGGGCGGCGGACCGCCGATCATCGACCGCTTGGGGAAGGGCTTGATCAACGAGACCTACCGGGTGGTGCGCGACGGCGAGAGTTTCGCCCTGCGCATAGCAGCCGCGAATCCTCATCATCTCGGTGTGGATCGCGAGTGGGAGGGACGGGTGCTGGGAGCTGCCGTTGCCGCCGATCTGGCCCCCGCCATCGTCTACCGCGATCCGCGGCGGGGAATTCTACTCACGCGCTGGGTCGAAGGTGTGCCGTTGAGCCCCGCGCAAGCGCGGAGCGCGCCCGGTATCGAACGAATCGCCGGGCTGCTGCGCCGAATCCACGCATTGCCGATGCCGGCACCGGCACGCCTCATGAGTCCCGAGAGATGGATCGATTACTACTCGGGTCCGGCGCCGCACCCCCAGGCCGACTTGCGAAAGGCCGCCGCCGCGCAACTGGCCGCGCTCGCGGCTCTGCCCGGCGCCGAGACGGCCGTGTGTCACAGCGACCTGCACGTTCAGAACCTCATCGATCGCGGCGACTCCCTGGTCCTGCTCGACTGGGAGTATGCGCACGTCTCGGATCCGTTGTGGGATTTGGCGGGCTGGAGCGCGAACAACGATTTCGAACCTGAATTGAGGCGCGAGCTCCTGACGAGATACACCGGCCGGCCGTCGACTCGCGGCGAGTCCCTGCGCCTCGAGCGATTGGTCTGGCTGTACGACTATGTCTGCTTGCTGTGGAGCGAACTTTACTCAAGCCTTGCGCGCGACGCGGGGCCGGACGCCGCCGCGAATACGGAAGTTGCGGCCCGCGCACGGCTGCTCGCGGCGCGCCTCGACGAGACCAAGTAGTCGCGCCGAGCAACTTCCGGCACACTAGCCGGCTGGCGACGTACCCCCTCGGGGGAAACTTTTACGGAGATCTCAATGGCGCGGATGATCGTGGTGGACCGGGACGGGAAGGAGCATGACATCGAGGCAAAGCCCGGTTTGAAGGTGATGGAGATTCTGCGCGAGCTCGACTACGGTGTCGCTGCGATTTGCGGAGGCCTTTGCTCCTGCGCCACTTGTCACGTCTACGTCGACGAAAATTGGGCCGGCCGGCTGCCCAAGCCGCAGAGCGACGAGCTCGAATTGCTCAAGGAACTGCCGGACTTTCGAGAGGCCGACTCGCGCCTGTCGTGCCAGCTCGATTTCACCGAAGCGCTGTCCGGTCTCAAAGTGGCCATCGCGCCCGACACCTAGCCAGGAGCCTGTATTCCCGGCGGCTCAGTCGGAATGCTCACACAGGCCCCGGCGTTCACTTTTTCTCTGTTTGCCGACGTACCGCCTCTTGCGCCGCCGCGATCGCCTCACTGTCGCCGAGGAAGCGGCGGCCGAGAGATTGCAGCTGTTCGTCCAGCTCGTACAGGATCGGGATGCCGGTCGGGATGTTGAAATCCACGATGTCGCTCTCCGACATCAGGTCGAGCATCTTGACCAGGGCGCGCAGCGAATTTCCATGCGCGACGATGAGCACATTCCGATTGGCCCGCAGCTCGGGAACGATTCGCGACTCCCAGTAGGGAAGCACCCGCGACAGGGTGTCCTTGAGCGATTCGGCGGCGGGCAGCGAGGCCGCGCTCACATCGGCATACCGAGCGTCGAAACGGGGATGCCGGGGGTCATCCCACCCCAAGGGCGGAGGGGGAATATCGTAGCTGCGGCGCCAAATCTTGACCTGTGCCTCGCCATGCTCTGCAACCGTCTGCGCCTTGTTGAGTCCCTGCAAGGCCCCGTAGTGGCGCTCATTGAGGCGCCAGCTGCGCTCCACCGGAATCCACATGCGGTCGGTCGTGTCCAGAATCAGCCAAAGCGTGCGGATCGCGCGCTTCAACACCGAGGTGAAGGCGATCTGGGGCTCGATCCCTTCGCGCTGCAATTCCCGCCCCGCCTGCGCCGCCTCCAGGCGTCCCTGATCGCTCAAATCGACGTCGTGCCAGCCGGTGAAGAGATTCTCCACGTTCCAGATGCTCTGGCCGTGACGAACCAAGATCAGTTTTCCCGGCATTATTCCTCCTGGGAGCCGGCAGGCTCCTGACGCATGACCGCGGCAAACACGCCTTCGAACAGCGTGGCCAAGGTCTCGCCGAACTTTATTTCCACACGCAGACGTATTCGCCCGCGGCCAGCACGCTGCAGCATCCTGCAAAATTTCGCGATCTGTGCCTCCGAGGGCGCCGCGGCGCAGGCCCGCAACTCGCCCTCGACCGGCGCCAGAAAGCGTGTGTTCGATTCCTGGATCACCACGTCGGCCGGCAGATGCCGTGTCTCGAGATACCGGGTGGCCCAGGCCCAACCGGTGAGCACCGCCACCGAATACAGGCTGCCGCCGAATGCAGTGCCCTTGTAATTGGCGTTGGGCGCGAGCGGCGCGCGCAGGACGACGGAGGCGTCGTCGGCCGACTCGACCACGATGCCGATGTGCTTCGCGAGCAGGAATTCCCGCCCGATCCGCTCTTGCAGGTAATCGCGGCCGAATTTAGCGGCTAGCGCAGCCATCCGCTCAATCCTGCGCCAGGCGCCTGACCGCCTGCAAGGCGACGGACAGAGTCGCAAAATCCGGCGCCGCGCCGGTGCGCAGATCGACGACGATGCGCTTCAGTGCATCGACCGGGGCCGCGTGTCTATCGATCCAAAGGCTCACGCGGGCGCCGGCATCGCGGCCCTTGCACGACAGTACCGCTCGGGTGATTTCGCGCTGCAGTTCGTAGAGATTATCGCGCAAGGTGCCGCGCGCAACCGCCTGCCAATGGCCGTCCACCGCGAGACTTTCGATCTGCTCCTTGATCCAGGTCAGGCCGATGCGTTCGCCCAGGTCGAAATACGCCTTGGCGGCATAGCCCATGCCCAGGTGCGAGGCCATGGCGACGTCCACCAGGTCCAATGCACAGTGCAAGGCCTCGAGCGAGGCGATTCGGGAGGCGAGCTGCTCGGGTACGTGCTGCTCGATGAGGCGCGAGCGCAGTACGTTCAAGCGCGCTTGCTCGGTGACGCTGAGGACGCCCGGGAGCTCGTGGAACAACTCGGCCACTTTCTCGGCATAGCGCGATACCGCGCGCTCGATATCGAGATCGTTGCGCCGCTTCTCGAGCAGCCAGTAAGTCATGTGCCGCAGCAGCCGCGTGGTCTGAAACATGGCGGTGTACTGCACCGCCGCGGGTATGCGGTTGTCGAGCCCTTCGATCTCGGCCCAGATCTCGCGCACGGCAAACACCTCGCGCGCGATGCTGTACGCCCGCGCGATCGCCGCGGGGTCCGCTCCCGTGTCGTCCTGCGCGCGGATCGGAAATACCGGCCCCATGCGATTGATCAAACTATTGGTGATCGCGGTGGCAATGATCTCGCGCCGCAGACGGTGGCGCTTCAGGCGGGCGGCGAAGCGCTTGCGGACCGGCGTGGGGAAGTAGCGCGTCAGCTCCGCCGACAGGTAGGGGTCCTCGGGCACGTCGGAATGAATGAGCGCCCGGTACAGCCATATCTTGCCGTAGCTCAGGTTGATGGCGAGCTCGGGACGGGTCAGTCCCTCGCCGGCCTTACGCCGCTCGGCGATCTCCTCCTCGCTGGGCAGGAATTCCAACGAACGGTTCAAATCCCCCGATCGCTCGAGCGCGCGGATCACGAAGGCGCTCTCGCTCAGGCGCTCCTTGGCCTGAAACTCGCTGGTGCTGATCGCCTGACTCTGGAGGTAGTTGTTGCGCAGAACCAGCGCCGCCACCTCATCGGTCATTTGCACCAGCAGCCGATCGCGTCCGGCGCGGGTGATCTCCTTTGCACGTACCGCTCCGTTCAAGAGGATCTTCAGGTTGACCTCGACGTCCGAAGTGTTCACGCCGGCGGAATTGTCGATGAAATCCGTATTCAGCCTGCCGCCCCGCCTCGCGAATTCAACGCGGCCCAGCTGCGAGACACCGAGATTGCCGCCTTCGCCGATGACCTTGCAGTTCAACTCGCGGGCGTTGATCCGCACGGCGTCGTTGCTCCTGTCTCCCACATCGCTGTTGCCCTCGGAGTCGGCCTTGACATAGGTGCCGATGCCGCCGTTCCAGAACAGATCGACGTGCGCCTTGAGGATGGCCCTGATGAGTTCGTTCGGCGTGACCTGCGCGGGAAGCTCGAACAGCTCCTGCGCCTCGCGCGACAGGGCCAGGTTCTTGGCGGCCCGCGAATATACGCCGCCGCCCTTCGATATTGCGCCGCGCGAATAGTCGTCCCAGCTGGAACGCGGCATCTTGAACAGCCGTTCGCGCTCCTTGAACGAGCGCGCGGGATCGGGCTGCGGGTCGATGAAGATGTGCATGTGATTGAAGGCCGCCACCAATTGGATGTGCGGCGATTGCAGCATCCCGTTGCCGAACACGTCTCCGGCCATGTCGCCGATGCCGATGACCGTGAAGTTCCGGCTCTGGATGTCGACGCCGATCTCGCGGAAGTGCCGCTTCACGCACTCCCATGCGCCGCGCGCCGTGATCGCCATCTTTTTGTGGTCGTAGCCCGCGGACCCGCCGGAGGCGAATGCGTCGCCGAGCCAGAAGCCGTACTCCTCGGAGATGGCGTTGGCGATGTCGGAAAAAGTCGCAGTGCCCTTGTCGGCGGCCACCACGAGGTAGGCGTCGTCCTTGTCGTGGCGCACCATCAGCGCCGGCGCGACGATCTTGTCGTCGATGATGTTGTCGGTGATGTCCAGGAGGCCCCTGATGAGCGTCTGGTAGCACGCAATCACCTCGGCCTGCTGCGCGTCGCGCTCGAGCGGGAGGCGCTTGACGACGAAGCCTCCCTTGGCTCCGACCGGGACAATGACGGTGTTCTTCACCTGCTGCGCTTTCATGAGCCCGAGCACTTCGGTACGAAAGTCCTCGCGGCGATCCGACCAGCGAATGCCGCCGCGCGCCACGTAACCCATGCGCAGGTGCACGCCCTCCATGCGCGGCGAGAACACGAAGATCTCGAACAGCGGTTTGGGCAGGGGCAACTCGCGCAGTTGCTGGCTTTCGATCTTGAACGAAAGGTATTCCTTGAGCTGGCCGTCCCGGCCGGTTTGATAGGCGTTGGTGCGCACGGTGGCCGTGAGCGCGTTCCACAAGGCCCGAAGGATTCGATCCTCGTCCGAGCGCGTGACTTCCTCGAGCACCGCGCGGATGCGGCGGTCGAGACGCGAGAGCGCGCTTTGCCGCGCGGCGGGCGAGATTTGCGGATCGAACCGGGCCACGAACAGATCCGCCAGCGCCCGCGAGATGGCTGCCTGGTTCACCAGCACCTGTGCGATATAGCCCTGGCTGAACGGCAGGCCGGTCTGCAGCAAGTAGCGGCAGTAGGCGCGCATCACGATCACGATGCGCCAGGGTATTCCCGCGGTGAGCGTCAGCTGGTTGAAACTGTCGTTGTCCATGCGGCCGTTCCACACGGACGCGAAGGTGCTCTTGACCTCGCGTTCCATGGCGTCGAATTGGGCCGCCGTCGACGCCTGCACGATCAATTCAAGATCCTGAATCCAAGCGCGCCGGCCGCCCGGGAACTCCAGCTCGTAGGGACGCTCGGCGATCACCTTGAGTCCCATGTTCTCCAGCATGGGCAAAAGGTCGGAGATGGGAATGGCATCCTGATGGCGGAATATCTTCAGAAAGAACTTGTCCTTGCGCCGCGGCTCGCGCCGGTAGATGTCGAGGTGCAGTCGCGACGGCTCCTTCTCCACGGCCTCGAGGAACGACACGTCGAGGGCGGCGGCATCGCCCGAGAAATCCTCCGTGTAGGCGGCGGGAAATGCCTGCGCGTATTTCTCGAACAGCTGCAGGGCGTATGCCTCGTCGAGGCGCGACAGCAGCGCCGTCTTGAACCCGTCCGACCACGACCGCACCGCCGCGGCGACGCGCCGCTCCAGTGCGTCGGCGCCGATGCGGCTCTCTTCGGTGGGCGCCGTGCGGGCGACGATGTGAATGCGCGCGAGATTGGACTCCGCGATCTGCACCTGAGATTCCATGCCGCCGGCGGAAAACGCCTCGCGAATGACCTTTTCTATGCGTTGCCGGACCTGGGTGTTGTACTTCTCGCGCGGCACGAACACCAGGCAGGAATAGAACCGGCGAAATCCGTCGCGGCGCAGCAGCACGCGTACGCGCGGGCGCTCCTGCAATCCTAAGATGCCGGTGACGGTGCGGTTCAGTTCGGCGACGCTCGCTTGAAACAATTCGTCGCGGGGAAAGGACTCGAGAATGTGCAGCAGCGCCTTGCCGTCGTGGCTGTCGGGAGCCAGGGCGAACTGCTCCACCACCTGCGCGACCTTGTGCCGCAGCACGGGGATTTCCCGCGGGTTGCTGTTGTAGGCCGATGAGGTCCACAACCCGAGGAATCGCTTCTCGCCGATCAAGCGGCCCTTGGCATCGAAGTGTTTGATGCCGACGTAGTCGAGGTGCCCGGACCGGTGAACGGTGGACACCAAGTTCGCCTTGGTGACCAGGACTATGTCGCGCGAACGGCTTTGTCGGCGGATATCCCTCGCCAGCGAGCGGTTGCTTTTCTTCGAGCGCGTGTGCCCGCGGCGCAGGATCCCGAGGCCCGTGGCTTCGACGGGCCGCAGCGCCTCCTGCCCCTTGCGCCCCTGCAATCGATATTCGCGGTAGCCCAGGAAGGTGAAGTGGCGATCCTCCATCCAGGCGAGCAGCGCAAGCGCTTCGCTCAGATCTCCCGCATCGAGGTGTTCGCTCGAGGAACTCAATTCCTGCGCCACCTGCCGGGTGGCGCCGCGCATCTTGCCCCAATCGGCGCACGCCACCCGTACGTCGCTCATGCTGCGCGCGATCTGCGAAGCGAGAGTGTCGAGTGCGGCGGGATCGACGATGCGATCCACTTCGATGTGCTGAAACGACTCCAGGCGCGGCTTCCTCCCGGAAGGCTGCGCGCCGTCTTCGGCCGCTTCGCCCCGCTCGCGCACGGACAACAGCGTTCCGGCGCCGTCGCGCGACACCGCATAGACGGGATGCGTGAGGAAATGCAGGGTGAGGGCGCGTTGGGTGAGCGCGAGGTTGATCGAATCCACCAGAAAGGGCATATCGTCGTTCACCATCTCGATCACGGTGTGCGGCGAGGTGTACCCGTGCTCGCGCATGGTCGGGTTGAATACCCGCACCAGCGCCGTCCTGCGCCGCCGGCTCC
>Ga0209624_10000587_pt1 | contig 32055 bp, 25 predicted proteins | sample JacPinW_OM2H0_O1_FD_188565 | JGI IMG/M metagenome (GOLD analysis project Ga0209624, IMG submission 188565) | Forest soil microbial communities from Algoma, Ontario, Canada - Jack Pine, Ontario site 1_JW_OM2H0_O1 (SPAdes) (version 2) | ecosystem: Environmental > Terrestrial > Soil > Boreal...
CGCCGTGCCGGAAGAAAAATACCGCAAACTTCCCGATCGTTTCGGCACCGGATCGACCGACCAGCATGGTCATTTCATCATTCGCGCCCTCGCTCCGGGAACTTACACTCTCTACGCTTGGCAGGTTATCGACGAAGAAATCTGGCGCGATCCCGACTTCTTGAAGGCACAGGAAGCGAATGGCACGACGCTCAAAGTCGAAGAAGGCTCCAGCCAGAAAATTGAGTTGACACTGAGCCCGGCGACCGAGGATTGAGAACTGGTCGCCAATTCGCCGTCGCTCGTTCACAGACTTTCGCAACCACCACCGACCAGCGACTGACAACCAATCAGGTACAATTCTTAGGCTGCTGTCTTCGCCGTTGCTTCATAGTCCAGCTGAATTCATGCATCTGACCCTTACTTCCACGCCGTCCCTTGCTTTGTTTCTTGCCACCAAAGGCTTGGGCTCCTACCTCCGCCAGCATTTCCTCGATAAAACATTTCAGGGCCTTTACCAGGTCAACGCCTTCGATCTGGCCCTGCTGATCCCTTATTTCATTGTGCTGGTTATTCTGGCGGCGTATGGCGGTCACCGCTACTGGCTCGTCTATCTTTATTACAAGCACAAGAAGAACAAAACGACGGATCCGGCAGCTCGCTTCGCAAGCCTGCCGCGCGTCACCGTCCAGTTGCCGATCTTTAATGAGCAATACGTCGTCGACCGCCTGCTCGACGCCGTCTGCCGCCTCGAATATCCGAGAGACAAACTCGACATCCAGTTGCTCGACGACTCAACCGACGAAACCGTGGAAGTCGCGCGCGCGCTCGTCGATCGCTACGCCGCGCTCGGAAACCCCGTCGTCTATATCCACCGCACCAATCGCCAAGGCTTCAAGGCCGGAGCACTGGAAGCGGGTCTTAAAACTGCCACGGGCGAATTCGTGGCAATCTTTGATGCCGACTTTGTTCCGCCGCCCGACTTTCTTTTGAGGTGCATCCACCACTTCACCGATCGAAAAGTCGGCATGGTGCAGACGCGCTGGACTCACATCAACCGCCACTACTCGCTCCTCACCGAGGTCGAAGCCATTCTGCTCGACGGCCATTTCGTCCTCGAACACTCCGGCCGCTCGCGCAGCGGCGTTTTCTTTAACTTCAACGGCACCGCCGGCATGTGGCGACGCTCGGCCATCGACGAAGCCGGCGGCTGGGAGCACGACACGCTCACCGAAGACACCGATCTGTCCTACCGCGCCCAGTTGAAAGGATGGAAGTTTGTCTACCTGCAAGATGTCGAATGCCCCGCCGAGTTGCCCGTAGAAATGACGGCCTTCAAGACGCAGCAGGCGCGCTGGGCCAAAGGCTTGATTCAGGTCTCGAAAAAAATTCTTCCTCAAGTGTTAAAGAGCGACGTATCCCGCCATCAGAAAATCGAGGCCTGGTATCACCTCACCGCAAACTTCAGCTATCCGCTGATGATCGTGCTTTCGGTGTTGCTGATGCCCGCCATGATTATCCGCTTCTATCAGGGATGGTTTCAGATGCTCTATATCGACCTGCCTCTGTTCATGGCGTCGACCTTCTCCATTTCCAGCTTCTATCTCGTTTCGCAGAAAGAACTATTCCCGAAGAGTTGGCCGCGAGCGCTGCTCTATCTGCCGCTCTTGATGGCTCTCGGGATCGGATTGACGGTTACCAATACTATTGCGGTACTCGAAGCGGTGATCGGCAAGCAGACTGCCTTTGCTCGCACCCCCAAATATCGCGTCGAATCGAAGAAGGATAAAGTCCTCGGGGCAAAATACCGCAAGCGCCTGGGATGGGTTCCGTGGATTGAACTCCTGATCGGAACCTATTTCGCGCTCGCCATTTATTACGCCATCAGCAATGAAAACTACTTCACCGTTCCTTTTCTGTTGCTCTTCGTATTGGGCTACTGGGTGACCGGCTTGATGTCGCTGCTTCAGGGGCGATTCGCCGGACTTGCCGTAGGCTCGGAGCGTCAAACCAAGCCCTTCCCCGTCGGAGTGTAGCTACAAGGCCAGCGGGTGATCTGGCCATCACGGATCTGGCCATCACGGACCGGAGATTCGTCTAACTAAGAATGATTAACTGAACGATTCGATAGCGGGATTACCCAATAGCGTTACTTGGAAGCCGAGTCCGAAGGGCTAAACTGAAGCGTGATCCCAATCTCGTTCTTCACAGGTTTTCCGTCGAGTTCAAACGGCTTGTACCGCCATTGCTTCACCGCCTCGACGGCCGATTGTGCAAACAACTGCGGGCCATCGATCACTCTGACCGATCCGACCCTCCCATCCTCCATCACCGTGGCTGCCAGAACGACCGTGCCCCCCTGGCGCAGCACCCGCGCCTCTATCGGATAAGCTGGCGAAACACGGTGGAGCAGTTTGCCCCCTGAAACGCCGAGCGATACGGGCGCGGTGAGATCGGGCAATGAAGCCTTGGCGGAGAGAACTCCGCTGAGCGGGGAATGATTAGTCTCGTTGCCCGAAACCGACGCCGCCGATGGCGCGCTCTCAGTTGCGTGAGAGTCGGCCAGCTCGGAGCGCGAATCTTGCGGGTCAGCCTGCGATCCAGTCGGCGAGGACGCGACATCGTGAACAATTACAGTGTTCCGCGCAACTTTGTCAGCAACCTTGCCAGAAGAATCGGCGACTGGGGTTGGCCGATCGATCTGCCCTTCCGTGGCGGAGGCACGGCCCGGGGCAGGTTTTTTCTCCGAAAGCGCCTCCACCTTTGCGGCGAACCTGACCGGAGCGCCAGCCGGCGGCTTTCCGCCCGTTGGAAACAGCGGCTGGCCACCCGGATCCGGCTTCCAGACCGGATCATTGTTCAGAGCAGGGTTCAGAGAAGGACGAGCGTTGACGGAATACTGAGTCGGAAGTTGCGTAGCCGAAGTGGGTTCGGTCGCGGAACTTAGAGCGGCAGCATTTCCACTCGCCCCCCTAACCGAATCCGGCGTCGCTGCGTGCGCCTTGCCATCGGTTTCTGCCGGCCCCTTCCAGCCGAGCCAGATCACCAGGCCAAGCAGAGAGATCGACAATGAGGCGACGACAGCAAGAACAAACGGCCGTGATCGCCTTCCCACCACAGCCAATGCCACGTCTCCCACGCGATCGGAGGCCGGCAGCAAACCCGAGGGCTGGACCTTCGCAGTGGCAGACGGAAGTTTCGGCGCCGCCGGTGATGCGCCGTGCGGCTGCGATGCGCGAGCGCGCTCCGCCAGCGCCGCCAGTTGTACCAGCAGATCAATATGCTGATCGGTAAAAGCTGCCGGCGCCGTTGAGAATACTTCGAGAATCCCATTGACCCCGCGCCAGCCCTGAATCGGTAAAACCGCAATCGAGCGTAATCCCAGGATGCGACAGACTTCTACATCGACGAGCGGATTATTTTCGGTGTCGATGCAATGTTGCATCTTTCCACTTCTTAGACATTCCCCTGATATCCCGGTTTCCGCGCTCAACCGCGCACCGAGAGCCGGAGCCGTAGTCCCACTCCGCGCGCGGCACACCATCGCGCCATCCTTCCACATCGCCAGCGCGGCCCCGGTGGCGCCCGACAGGCGGAGTGCGGCGTTCGTAATGCTCCCCAGTATCGGTTCCAGACGGCGATCCCCGCCTGCAATCAGATCTTTGAGCGAGGATAGCGATGCGTTCGAGTCAACTTCAGAGACGCCCGACCCGCCTCCAACCGAGATCTCAGGCGAGGAATCGCGATCCGACTCGCTAACTCTTTTCTCTGAGAACGGCTTGGATTGGGGTGCAACCACAAAATCTCTCGATAGCTAATTAGTCGGCAAGTTGTAGGACGACCGGGCAAAACGCAAGCGGCGCGCGCGATTGGCCCGAAGTATGAGCCAACTTGGCGCGCCTGTCAAGGCAAGTGGTGGGGTTGATCTCGGCATCGGGCGATCTGAACCCTCCAGTTTCCAAATGTCCCGCAAAGTCATGAATGTTAATGAGGAATGAAGGTCACCGATCCCCCGACGACTCGATAACCGATGCCTTTTTTGCACCAAACTAACCAACAATCGGGCCGCGAACCCGATGCTAACCTGATTGGGCTCTGGTTTCTAGCATTCTCCTCCGCACGAGGTATTGCAAGGAACCGACTTTAAGAAGATTCTCAAGACGTTCGAAGCGTTGACGGATTTGGGGCCCGAACTTACGGCGGACCGCGACTTCCGCCAAACCGCTGGCACCATGCTGACCGCCATTATGGAGGCAGCGGGCGCACGCGAGGCTGTTTTATTCTCATTCGACGAACGCCGTTCCCTCCTCTCCTCGGTCGATTCCCAGGGATTCACCCTGATGCCCGACCCTTCGGTCATGCGCCTCCTGCCCCGCCATGTGCATACCCTGACCGCCGCCTCCGGCCCCGTCCTGCTCAACAGTTCCACGCACGACGTCTTTCTAAGTTCGAGCGGGAATGTGGCGCCCGAACTGTTCAAGTGTGTCTGTCCGCTGAGAGTCCGCGGAAAGCTCGCGGGATTAATTGCCCTTGGACGCCGGACCGGAGATGCGCTTTACGAAGAAGACGCGCTCGACGCGCTTAAAATGTTGAGCCCCTATATCGCGCTGACCATTCAGAATCACACGCTTGGCCAGTCGCTCGCGCAACGGGTATCGGAAAACCTGCGGCTGGCTGCCTCTCTCCACGGATTCTACGACAACGCGCTCGAAGCTTTCGCCACCGCCATCGATGTCAAGCACGTCAATATTCATGGCCACTCGCTGCGCGTCGGCCGCTATTCCCAGGCTATCGGCGAAGCGCTGGAGATGAACCCAAGCGACGCTGCGTCTCTGCGCTCATCCGCCTATCTGCACGACATCGGCATGGTCGCCGTCGATCGACGGCTTTTCGAAAAACCTTCCAAACTCGATCAGGAAGAATATAGAGAGATGCGCGACCACACCGTCGTCGGCCATCAGATCGTAAGCCAGGTGCAGTTCCCCTGGCCGCAGGTTCCGGAAATCGTGCGCTGGCACCATGAGCGCGCAGATGGCTCGGGATATCCCGATGGTTTGCATGGTGACGAAATACCGCAAGCAGTACGCATCGTCGCCCTCGCCGAAACCTTCGATGCCATGACCAGCGAACGCGCCTACCGCGACCGCCTATCGGTGGGAGCAGCCCTACAGGAACTGATCCGCCTTACGCCGCAAAAATACGACCCTCAGGTGCTCCACGCTCTGCTCATCCAGGTACGCCGCGATGCCGTCGGAACGAATCGGCTGCCCATCCTCGATCCCACAATGATGAACCTATCGGCCGTAGACATCGACGAACTGGCCTCCACCCTGCAACAAAGAGTCAAGCAAAGCAAACTTTTCCTGACGTGAGTTCCGCCTTGAGGGCTTGTGTCCGTTCGTGCGAAGTCGGGCGAAAGGCATCCGCCGCAGGGTCTCCTCGCCTCACTCGTCTCCGACGACGCCCAACCCAATTCCTCCGGGTATAAAATCGAACCTAGTCCACTCGTGCCTCGTCTCGTTTTCGTTCGCGAGGTAAACTTAGGCATCGGGCCGAGTGTATCTATTTGCAAATAGCCTCATCTAATTTTTGGTGGGGCAATGTAAGTCGATCTGCCAGGAGAGAATGAATGGCCGTCAGTGACCAGTCAGTCGCCACCACCGGAACACAACTCGATCAGCTGTGTATCAATACGATTCGCACGCTTTCGATAGATGCGGTGCAGAAAGCGAACTCTGGCCACCCCGGCGCGCCGATGGCCTTGGCCCCCGTTGCCTATTGCTTGTGGCAGCAGTTTCTGCGCTACGACCCGGAAGACCCGATTTGGCCCAATCGCGATCGTTTCGTCCTCTCCAATGGCCACGCCTCCATGCTGCTCTACTCGCTGATTTACTTAGCGGGCGTGCGCGAAGTCAGCCCGGAAGGCAAAATTCTTTCCACCCCCGCCCTGTCGCTCGACGAGATCAAGAACTTCCGCCAGTTGGGCAGCAAAACTCCCGGCCATCCCGAATACGGCTTAACCACTGGCGTCGAGACCACCACCGGGCCACTCGGCCAGGGCGTTGCGAACAGCGTTGGTATGGCCATTGCCGAGCGCTGGCTCGCGACCTATTTCAATCGTCCCGACTTCGAACTCTTCAACTACAACATCTGGACGTTCTGCGGCGACGGCGACATGATGGAAGGCATCTCGTCGGAAGCCGCCTCGGTCGCCGGCCATCTCAAGCTCTCAAATCTCTGCTGGATTTACGACAGCAACCACATCACCATCGAAGGCAATACCGATCTCGCCTTCGACGAAAATGTGGCGACACGCTTTGAGGCATACGGCTGGGATGTGCAACACGTCGCCGACGCCAACGATCTGGCCGCTCTGTCGCGGGCCTACACCGAAGCCCTCGAAGTAAAAGACCGTCCCAAACTCATCATCGTCAACAGCCACATCGGCTACGGATCGCCCCACCGCCAGGACAGCAAAGAAGCGCACGGCGAAGCGCTCGGCGAAGAAGAAGTTAAGCTGACGAAGCGCTTCTACGGCTGGCCCGAAGATGCCAAGTTCCTCGTCCCCGACGGAGTGCAGGAAAATTTCCGCGACGTCATGGGCAAACGCGGCAAACAATTAAATAGTCAGTGGAAAGCTTTGTTCGCAAAATATAGCCAGCAGTTCCCCGATCTCGCCGCGCAATTCACGCTTATGCAAGAGCGCAAACCTCCCGCGGGATGGGACAAGGAACTGCCCACCTTCGCGCCCGACGCCAAGGGACTGGCCACCCGCGATTCCTCCGCCAAGGTTTTGAATGCGATCGCCAAAAATCACCCCTGGCTGATGGGCGGCTCCGCCGACCTCTACCCCTCGACGAAGACGCGGCTCACCTTCGACGGCGCCGGCGATTTCGAAGCCAATCATTCGAACGCGCGCAACTTTCACTTCGGCATCCGCGAGCATGCCATGGGCGCGATCGTGAACGGCATGGAACTGTCAAAGCTCCGCGCCTACGGCTCGACTTTCCTCATCTTCAGCGACTACATGAAAATGCCGATTCGCCTCTCGGCCGTCATGGAGGTTCCGTCCATCTGGATCTTCACCCACGACTCCATCGGAGTCGGCGAAGACGGACCCACCCACCAGCCCATCGAGCAACTCATCACCCTGCGCGCCGTGCCCGGGCTCATGACCCTCCGACCCGCCGACGCCAATGAAGTCATCGAAGCGTGGAAAGTGATCATGCAGCAGACCAAGCATCCGGTGGCGCTGATCCTCACCCGGCAAGCGTTGCCCACCTTTGATCGCGCCAAATACGCGTCCGCCGCGGGGGTAGCTCGTGGAGCTTACATCATTGCCGACGCGGAAGGCGGCAAGCCGCAGGTCATCCTGATGGCCACCGGCAGCGAAGTCTATCTCTGCATCGACGCCTACGAAAAACTGAAAGCGGAAGGTATCCGAGCCCGCGTCGTCAGCATGCCTTCGTGGGACATCTTCGAGCATCAGGATCAGAGTTATCGCGACCAGGTCCTTCCGCCCGATGTCACCGCGCGCGTAGCCGTCGAAATGGCATCGACCTTCGGCTGGGCGCAATACACCGGCCCCAAAGGCCATATCATAGGCATGCGCAGCTTCGGAGCCTCCGCCCCGCTAAAAGATTTGCAAAGGAAATTCGGCTTCACGACAGATGCCGTGATCCAGGCGGCGCGCGAGCAGGCCGGGCAGTAACCGTTTATTAACGTCAGGCAATTATCCTGTGCCTGCCTCAGCTTTAGGAGATGTTTATGAATCCAGTCGACACGCTCGAAACCGCAAAAGCCGCCAACCCTCTCGTGCAGCTTCAGACTTTCGGCCAGTCCATCTGGCTCGACTACATCCGTCGCGACCTGATGAAGAGCGGCGAACTGCAGCGCCTGATCACCGAAGACGGCCTGCGCGGCATGACCTCCAACCCCTCGATCTTCGAGAAGGCGATTGCCGGAGGCCAATACCAAGACTTCCTCGACTCGCTCGCCGACCGCAGCGACCTCGACGCCAAGGGCCGCTACGAACTCCTAGCTATCCGCGACATTCAGGATGCCGCCGACATCCTGCGCCCCGTCTACCAGAGCACGAAAAAACGCGACGGCTATGTCAGCCTCGAGGTTTCTCCCTACCTCGCCCATGACACCAACGGCACGCTCGATGAGGCGCGCCGCCTCTGGAAGACCGTTTCCCGCGAAAACGTGATGATCAAAGTGCCCGGCACCGCCGAAGGCATTCCCGCCATTCGCCAGCTCATCAGCGAAGGCATCAACGTCAACGTAACCCTGCTCTTCGCGCAGCCCGTCTATGAAGAGGTCGCCGCAGCCTTCGTCGATGGAGTAGAAAAATTCGCTGCCTCGGGCGGCGATGTCAGCAAAGTCGCGAGCGTTGCCAGCTTCTTCATCAGCCGCATCGATTCACTAGTCGATTCGCTCGTCGAAGACAAGCTCAAGAAAGAAACCGACGCTACCCGCACAGCAAAGCTGCAAGGCATCCTGGGCAAGGTTGCCATCGCCAATGGCAAACTGACCTACGAAGCCTACCAGCGCATCTTTTCGTCGCCGCGCTGGAAAGTGCTCGCCGCCAAAGGCGCGCAGACCCAGCGCGTGCTCTGGGCTAGCACCAGCACCAAAAACAAGAATTACAGCGACGTTCTTTACGTCGAGGAACTAATCGGGCCCGACACCGTCAACACCATTCCGCCCGCGACCCTCGATGACTTCCGCGATCACGGCAAACCGCGCCAGAGCCTTACCGAAAACGTCGAGGCTGCGCGCCAAACCATGGCCGATCTCGCCGCCGTTGGCATCGTCATGAAAGACGCCACCGACAAGCTGACCGCCGACGGCGTAAAGCTCTTCGCCGACGCCTTCGACACCCTGCTGGCCGAGGTCGAGAAAAATACCAAGCGCTCCAGCACGCCCAAAGCAAATGCGCAAAGCGCGTCCCTGCCCGCCGATCTCGAAGTCGCCGTAAAAAAAAACCTTAACGACTGGCGAGCCTCGGGAAAAGTAAGACGCCTCTGGCAGCACGACGCCTCTCTTTGGACCAACGACGACGAGGCCAGCTGGCTAGGCTGGCTGAACATCACCGACGAGCAACTCTCGAACGTCGCCAAATTAAAAGCGCTCGCCGATGAGATCAAAACCAGCGGCTTCTCCGACATTCTCCTGCTCGGCATGGGCGGTTCCAGCCTGTGCCCCGAAGTGCTCTCGCTGACCTACCCGCAGACCGCCGGCTTCCCGCGCCTGCACATTCTCGACTCGACCGACCCGGCCGAGATCCGCAGCGTCGAAAAAAAGCTCAACCTCGCCAAGACGCTCTTCATCGTTTCGAGCAAATCCGGCAGCACGCTCGAACCGAACATCTACAAGCAGTATTTCTTCGAGCGCGTGCAACAGACCGATGGAGCCGACCAGGCGGGCAGCCACTTCCTGGCCATCACCGATCCCGGCTCCAAGATGCAACTGGTCGGCGAGCGCGACCACTTCCGCCACATTTTTTATGGCCTGCCCTCCATCGGCGGACGCTACTCCGCGCTCTCCAACTTCGGCATGGTTCCGGCCGCAGCCATGGGCCTCGACGCCGGCAAGTTCCTCGAGCGCACCCAAGAAATGGTCGAAGCCTGCCAGGCTGCAACTCCAGTTGAGCAGAATCCTGGAGCGATGCTCGGCCTCATCATGGGCACCGCCGCCAAGCTAGGCCGCGACAAAATTACGCTGATCACCTCGCCCGGAATCTCCGACCTCGGCGCTTGGCTCGAACAATTAATCGCCGAGTCCACAGGCAAGCTGGGCAAAGGCATCATCCCCGTCGATCGCGAAACGCTCGGCGCGCCCGAGGTTTACGGAAATGACCGCGTCTTCGCTTATCTTCAGCTCGAAGGCGAGTCCGACGCGGCGCAGGATGCCAAAGTCGCAGCCCTCGAAAAAGCGGGACATCCTGTAGTGCGCATCGCCGTATCCGACACCTACAGTCTCGGCCAGGAATTCTTCCGCTGGGAAATTGCAACCGCCGTGGCCGGCTCCATCCTTGGCATCAACGCCTTCAATCAACCCGACGTAGAGGCCAGCAAAATCGTCACCAAGCAGCTCACCTCCGAATACGAAAGCAAGGGCGCGCTCCCCGCCGAGAAGCCAATTGTCGAAGAAGCCGGCTTCAAACTCTTCACCGACGAAAAAAATGCCGCAGATCTGGCTCAAGGCCTAGCCAAGCCCGCTGGATCGTCCGCCGACGGCGCGCTGAAGAATTACCTGCGCGCGCATCTGGCGCGCCTCGGCGCCGGAGACTATTTCGCGTTGCTCGCCTATGTCGAGATGAATGCCGAGCACCAATCTCTGCTGCAATCCCTGCGCCTCGCGGTGCGCGATCGCAAACATGTAGCGACCGTCCTCGGCTTCGGCCCGCGCTTCCTGCACTCCACTGGGCAAGCCTACAAGGGCGGTCCGAACAGCGGAGTGTTCCTCCAGATCACCTGCGACGATGCCGAGGACCTTCCAGTACCCGGACAGAAGTACACGTTCGGAATCGTGAAAGCGGCGCAGGCGCGCGGCGACTTTCAGGTTCTAGCCGACCGCAAGCGCCGCGCCTTGCGCGTGCACATCGGCAGCGACGTCAAGTCCGGACTGACAAAGCTGGCAGCACTGGTAAAAGAGGTGGTGTAGTACGGAGCTTGTCTGGTGTCGGGCCTCTGGCCCGTTCAGCCCCAGCGAAATCCTAAGGAGCAAGAATGCAACTCGGAATGGTGGGTCTAGGGCGCATGGGCGCCAACATGACGCGCCGCCTGATGCGCGGCGGCCACAAACTTGTCGTCTCCGATCTCAGCCCCGACGCCGTCAAGGGCCTCGCCGGCGAAGGTGCGACCGCTTCCGCTTCGCTCGACGACCTGGTCAGCAAACTGACCGCGCCACGCGCCGCTTGGGTCATGGTTCCGTCCGGCGATCCCACGGAAAAAACCGTGGAGGCCCTCCTCGGACGCATGCAGGCCGGCGACACTATCATCGATGGCGGCAACTCTTATTTCAAAGATGACGTCCGCCGCTCAAAAATCTGCGCCGCCAAAAGTGTCCACTACATTGACGTCGGCACCAGCGGCGGTGTCTGGGGTCTCGAGCGCGGATACTGCATGATGATCGGCGGCCCGAAAGAGGCCGTCCAGCGCCTCGATCCCATCTTCAAAACGCTCGCCCCCGGCCGCGGCGACATCCCCCGCACTCCCGGACGCGACAAAATGGTCGACGCCGCCGCGCGCACCGCCGAAGAAGGCTACATCCACTGCGGCCCCTCCGGTTCTGGACATTTCGTGAAGATGGTTCACAACGGCATCGAGTATGGAATGATGCAGGCCTACGCCGAAGGTTTTGACATTTTCAGCAATGCCACCAGCAAGGATCTTCCCGAAGACATCCGTTACGATCTCGACTTGCCCGACATCGCCGAAGTCTGGCGGCGCGGCAGCGTGGTAAGTTCGTGGTTGCTCGACCTGACTGCCATGGCGCTCGTCGAGAATCCTACGCTCTCCGAATACAGCGGTTTCGTGCAGGATTCCGGCGAAGGGCGTTGGACGATCCAGGCGGCGCTCGAAGAAGCGGTGCCAGCCGAGGTGCTGACCGCTGCTCTCTACACGCGCTTCCGCTCGCGCCAGGATCACACTTTCGCGGAGAAAATGCTCTCCGCCATGCGCCAGAAGTTCGGCGGCCACGTAGAACTGAAACCGCCAGCTGCGAAGTGAGGGACTGCTCCGAGGTTCGATCTGCGGTTAAACTGGTTCTGCTCGCCTGAAGCTCCTGGCTCGCAGCCCACTATCACGAGGGAAATAATGGCTCAGACAGAAGTTCTGCCCGCTAAACCGCGCGTTGGCCGCATCGCCGACCCCTGCGTCATGGTGATCTTCGGCTTCACCGGAGACCTCACGCGCCGCAAGCTCATTCCCGCTCTCTACAATCTCGCCAGCCAGCAACTTCTGTCGCGCGAGTTTGCCGTCGTCGGCGTGGGCCGCAACGCTATGAGCGACGAAGATGCGCGCAAAAAAGTCACAGAAGACTTCAAAAAATTCGCCACCGGAGCCATCGATCCCGAGCTGTGGGAATGGTTTGTCCGGCGCATCAGTTATGTCAGCGGAAATTTCGACGATCCCGCGACTTACAACAAGCTGAAAGAAACGCTCGCCAAGGTTGACCAAGAGCACAACTCGCACGGCAACTATTTCTTTTACATGGCGACCGCACCCAAATACTTCGGCGACGTAGTCGAGCGGCTGGCCAGTGTCGGCCTCATGAAAGAAGAAAATGGCCACTGGCGTCGCGTAATTATCGAAAAACCTTTTGGCCACGATCTCGATTCCGCCAAGGCTTTGAACCAGCAACTCTTGAAAGTCGCCTCCGAATGCCAGATCTACCGCATCGATCATTACCTCGGCAAAGAAACCGTCCAGAACATTTTGGCGCTCCGCTTCGCCAACGGAATTTTCGAGCCCATCTGGAATCGCCGCTATATCGACCACGTGCAGATTTCGGTCGCCGAAACCGTCGGCGTCGAGCAACGAGGCGACTACTACGATGGAGCCGGCGCCCTGCGCGACATGGTTCCTAACCACATCATGCAGCTCATCACCCTCACCGCGATGGAACCGCCCATCTCGTTCGAAGCCAATGCGGTGCGCGACGAGCAGGCAAAAATTCTCCACGCCATCCAGCCCTTCAGCAACGAAGATGTGCTCAGCAAAACCGTCCGCGGCCAATACGGAGATGGCATCATGGGTGACGAGCGCGTCCCCGCCTATCGCTCCGAAGAGGGCGTGCCTCCCGACTCGCGCACCGAAACCTTTGTCGCCATGCGCCTCCTGATCGATAACTGGCGTTGGGCGGGAGTTCCCTTCTATCTCCGCACCGGCAAACGGCTGCCCGGCCGCCATACTCATGTTGTTATTCAGTTCCGCCGCGCACCCTTCATGCTCTTCCGTGAAACCCAGGTCGAAAACATGATGCCCAATCAACTGGTGCTGCACATCCAGCCGGAAGAAGGTATCTCCTTGCGCTTCGCCGCCAAGACTCCCGGACCGGCGATGCAACTCGGCGAAGTGAACATGGACTTCGAGTACGCCGATTATTTCGGCACCACTTCTTCGACCGGCTACGAACGCCTGCTGCATGACTGTATGACCGGCGACGCTACGCTCTTCCAGCGCGCCGACATGGTCGAAGCCGGCTGGAGCATCGTCAATCCCGTACTCGACGTGTGGAAGGCTTTGCCACCGCGTGATTTTCCCAACTATCCCGCCGGAACCTGGGGCCCCAAAGAGTCCGACGAATTGATGGAACGCGACGGCCGTCGCTGGAGAAATTTCGAGAAGTAGAATGATGGTGTAATTTTATAGTCGAGTAATTTGTAGTTTGTGGATGGTCTCACAGCCATCGCGGGTTTCGATCAACAAATTGCCCGATCACCCAATTACAAAATCTCTATGCCGTTTACCCGATCCATAGAAGTCCTCGCCACCGCCGCCGATCTTTACCACGCCGCCGCCGAGGAATTCATCCGCGTCGCTCGCACTGCGATCGGCGCCCAGGGACGCTTCACGGTCGCGCTCTCCGGCGGCTCAACCCCGAAAGCTCTCTATTCGTTACTCGCGTCGAGTTACGCCACTTTCGCCTGGAACCGCGTCTTTCTATTCTTCGGCGACGAACGCCACGTCCCGCCCGCCGACCCCGAAAGCAACTACCGGATGGTCCAGGAATCATTGCTCTCGAAAATTACAATTCCGGCCGAGAATGTCTTCCGTGTGCGTGCAGAGAATCCCGATGCCGACGCCGCGGCCACCGACTACGAAGCCCAACTGCGCCGCTTCTTCGCTCTCAAGCCCAACGAATTCCCCCGCTTTGACCTCATCCTCCTCGGCATGGGCCCCGACGGTCACACCGCATCCCTCTTCCCCGATTCCGCGGCGCTCGAAGAACAATCACGTCTCGTCGTCGCCAATTGGGTCGAGAAGTTCAAAACTCACCGCATCACTTTCACTTTTCCCGTGCTCAATCGCGCCGCCGAGGTTATGTTTCTCGCCAGCGGCCCTGACAAAGCCGAGATGCTCCACCAGGTCTTAGAGGGCAAGAATTCGCCACCGCTGCCCTCCGAACGAGTGCAGCCCTCTGACGGAAAATTATTGTGGATGCTAGACGAACCCGCCGCCGCAAAGCTCACGCTCTAAATGCGCTTCCTGCCGCGAGCCGCAAGAAATATCAAGACGATCAAAAATCCGAGGGCGCGCTTTCGACCTCGAGAGTCACGCTCACCACCGTGCCCGGTCCTCCGGATTCGATCTTCAACGTCCCGCCGAGCTGCCGCAGCCGCTCCCGCATGCCACCAAATCCGACACCGCCGCGGCTCGATTCGCCCAGCTCCCTTTGTTTGTCCAGCGGTATGCCCTTCCCGCTATCCCGAACCTGGACCGTCAACTGGCTCCCTTCCCGACGAATCACTATGGCCGCGGTTGTGCTCCCCGAATGACGATGAATGTTGGTCAAACACTCCTGAACGATCCGGAAGATGGCCAGTTCCGCATCGTTTCGCAACCGGCCAAAATCCGCGGGCACTTCGAGATCGACTTTGATCTTGCTGCGTTCTGAAAATCCATCCACATACCAGCGCAGTGCGGAAACCAGGCCCGCCGCTTCGAGCAGCGGAGGATGCAGAAGATGAGAGATGGTACGAATCTCCCGCGAAACCTGCTCGACCAGTTGCGCATTTTCCGAGACCGCCCTCGCCCCAAACGAATCCAGCTTATGCGACTGCGCCTGGACCACTGCGATGTTCATGCCAATCGCGGCTAGAATCTGGCCCGCGCTGTCGTGCAACTCACGCGCCAGGCGCCGCCGTTCGTCATCCTGCAAATGCAACAGGCGCGCGGAGAGATCGCGTAAATTCTCGTTGGCCGTCTCCAGTTCCGCGGTGCGGTCCTGCACTCGCTTTCCCAGTTCGTCCCGCGCCTCTGTCAATAACTGATTGGATTGCCGCAGCGCATTCTCCGCCTTCCGCTGCTCACCGACATCGTGAAACACCATCACCACGCCGGAAATTTTCCCGGTTTCATCCCGGATCGGCGCCGCCCTCTCATCAATCGCTGTTTCCTTTCCATCGCGAGCAGTCAACACCGTGTGATTCGCCAATCCGACTACCACTCCCTCGCGCAAAACCTGGGTCACGGTATTCGGTGCCGGCAGCCGGCCATGCTCGTTAGCAATGCTGAACACCTTGTCCAGGGGTTGGCCGACAGCCTCCTCCGATTTCCATCCCGTCATCGCTTCCGCCACGCCATTCAAAAATGTGACTTTCGCCTCCGCATCCGTGGTGATCACAGCGTCGCCAATGCTCGCGAGGGTGACGCGAAAGAATTCGCGCTGCTCGGCCAGTTCCGCCGTCTTACGCTCCAACGCCTCCTTCGTCGCGACTAGATCGCGCTCTGCCCGCTCTCGGGCAAGAACAACGGCCTGCTCATTTTGCAGCGCGATCGAAGGCAACAGTTTTTCTGCGTTTTTGTCCATCACTCGTTTCCGAAAATCTTTTCCGCCAGCCGAGTGCCTTTTTTCGGACCGGCAAAATCGCCCGCTGCGCCAATAGCCTCAAGCAATTCCAGTCGCCTGGGTATGCTCCCAATAGGTTCGGTCGGAATCTTCATCTGAGTTTTTCGGGGCGGGTTCGGGTTCTTTAAAGTATATATGCCTTGGCGTAGCTGCTGAAAAATCTCGCAGCGTCGTGGTCGGGAGGGCGGCTGGGTATGCTTATATCCTGCATCAAAGTTTAGAAAGAGATTTTCAAGAAGAAACCCGCCGGGCCTGACGCCCGCTGTTTGTGGGGCAGAGGTTCAGAAATGGATCACCTCGGTAATGTGGAAACGGGATATAGGAAGGAATAGAGTTACGTCATTCATGGTCTTTCGGTCCAAATCTGCACCCCTGTTTCTTGCATTGATCGCTTTCGGCTGGACGCCATTCTGTCTATCACAAACCCCTCAGCCAACGCCCGTATCCGATCCGCAAGTGCCCGGATGCATCAGCGGCACCGTCGCAGATCAAAGTGGAGCCGTAATCGCGGGCGCCCAGGTAAAGCTCACTCGGCCTGGCGGAGACCAATCCCTCACTCAGCAAGTTCTATCCGACGGAGATGGACAATTTTCTTTTGATCACATCGTCCCCGGCCCCTTCCAGCTCACCATCACCTCCGCCGGCTTCGCTCCGAAAACGTCCGCCGGAATCCTGCACGCTGGCGAAATCGATATCGTCCCCGAGGCTGCCCTGACCGTGGCGGCCAATTCAGCCGATCTGGAGGTTACCCTCACGCAGACCGAGGTGGCGGAAGAGCAGATCAAGGCTGAAGAGAAACAGCGGGTGCTCGGCGTCCTGCCCAATTTCTATGTCAGTTATGACCCCCATGCCGTTCCACTCACTCCAAGACAAAAATTCAATCTTGCCTGGAAGACCTTGGAAGATCCCTTCACCTTCGTAATTGTGGCTGGCAGCGCAGGTGTGGAGCAGGCACAGAATCACTTCGCCGGATATGGTCAAGGCGCGCAAGGCTACGCAAAACGCTTCGGCGCCAACTACGGCGACGCGACTACTGGCACGCTCATCGGATCCGCGATTCTGCCCTCGCTGCTGAAACAGGATCCGCGCTATTTCTACAAGGGAACCGGCAGCGTGCCGTCGCGGTTTTTGTATGCGATTGCCAACGCTCTGATCTGCAAGGGCGATAACGCGCGCTGGCAGGTAAATTACTCGAATATTCTAGGAAGCCTTGCGGCCGGCGGCATTTCCAATCTCTACTATCCGGCTCAGGATCGTAGCGGAGCCGGACTAACTTTCGAAAATTCGGCCATCGGAATCGGGGCCAGCGCCATCGGCAATCTATTTCAAGAATTCATCATCCGCAGGCTAACCCCAAAGCTTCCGAACAATGCCGTCGCCAAGCCCTAAGCGTGCGGCTGATCGTGGAACAAAATGAAATTCTGTGCTGGGTAGTCTCGCCTGAAATTTTCTCTGACTCTCGACTCTCTCGCTCGTTAGGCTGCGTGGCCGCGCCAGTCGCCGATTTCTTTCAAACCTTCTCCGCGGGCATGTTCGAACAGTCTGACCTTGTGGCGGGTGTGCTCGAATTCGTGGATATCGGCCCAGACCTCCGCCTGCCACGCTCTCTCATGAGTCGCGGCCTCGCCACAACTGGCACAGCGCGTGTGAAAAGTAACGCCCGGACGCTGAGTAGTCTGCACCTCCTGCAGTTCAAGGAAGATGCAGCGCACTTCTTCAATCTCTTCGTCAGGCCCGAGGATATGCTCGTACCGCAGCAGGTACCGAAAGCCCAGTTTGCGCGCTTCAAGCTCCGCTTCCTCGCGCGAATGGAACGGCCCGTATTCCGCCCGCAGTTGCTCGGTTGAGTCGCATGCCATCCAGAAAATGTCCTTATAAGCCATCCCTACCCCAGTCGAGCCTGAACCGATGATGCCCCGAACGATTAACTCTGCTGAACCTGGAAGTTCCTGCCGGCGCCAAAAAGAAGCAAACCTGTGCTCAAATAGCCATGCAATTTGATTACCGGGAATGCAACGGCCACGGCGCTTCCTGAGGATCTCACGGAGAGTGACACTCTCATTGAGCCATCTCTATGAACATAAACCGCTTAGCTGCCGGCAAGGCGGCGAATCCCAAGGCTGTTCGAGCTCCTGCAAGAATCGGCGCAAGAAAAGAATTGTGAAATCTGTTTCGCTACTGAAGGTCCTAATCGTGATCAAATCCATGCACCAGGATCGAGTAAGCTCCGACCTTTTCGGGTATCGATTGACCCCTTGACCCGGACCCACAATTGGGCGAGGACGCATAATCGACAGCGTTCACCCTTGATGAACATGGCGGTCGCGAGTTTCACGCGTTTCCCGGCTTCTTGAATCCCGCCGAAAGAAACAGAGAGCGCAGGCGCTGTTTGACGGTCCGCGCGCCTGATATTCCGGGGGCCAGCGGTTTCTTTGTCGCCGCATCCCAGCACCACAGATGGAGCACCTCTTGGTCACGCGGCGTTATCTTGATGTTATTGAGGTTAGTCAGTTAATCATTGGCGTTGCGCCTGCTCCTTCCTCCTTCAGTTCAGTCCTGGGGTCGCGACCCACACTCTACCATTAGCCCATGTTTCGCCAAATATTCGCTCCACGGCAATTCCGTTTAATTGCACGCTCTTACGTCCTTACCTTCGACATTTCGACATTTCTTGACCATTTCTTAAACGGTTTTCATCGATTTCTTCCACTCTGGCACTCCCAAATAGGAATTCCTCCCAAAAACGCTCCGTTTTTCTTTCGTTTCACACTGCCCACACTTGCACTACAATACTGCCTAGTCTGTTTGCTTTCTCCCCGCTCTGTCATGTCCACATCTCGACCCAGTCCGACTCCGCTTCACCTCACACTGGACGAACAATCTTTTCAGGGTCTGCTTTCCGCCGCCTTTACCATTCAGGAACATAATGATCGGCGACAGCAGGAGCAAAACAATCGACCGCATCAGGAACAGATCCATCGGCCCGAAGAACCTCTTGATTTCGCGCAAGAACATAATGAGCCGCAGAGCTCGCAGCAGACCCAACCAACCGAACCCCTCATCGAAGAACCACCCACCGAAGAGCAGTCAACCGCGCGCCTCGCGCCGGACGTCACTGTCGTTTGCCGCCATTGTGGCGCACCCAAGCCGCCGGAAGCAGCGCACTGCCAGAGCTGCGGCCTCGATCAGTTTCGTCCAGGAGAGCGCTTGCAGCGCAATTGGGCGTCGATGTGGCTGAGGAGCCAGGAGCAGGGCTTGTGGCCCGAGCGCTCGCCCGAAACCGACGAGGCCGTTCAAAAAATTCGCCAAGGTCTGCCAAAACGCTTCCCGCAACTCGGAGCGAAAAGCCCGCTGCGCCCTCGTTCCGCGCCCGATCTCCCCGAACGCGCCTTCCCACCCAATCAGACAACTGGAGAAACGGCCGCGTACGCTGAGGCCGTAAGCGAACGCGAGCGCGCACTCGATCGAACGGTTTCCCGCAATTCCCGCCTCGACCTGTCAGCGACCGAAGCATCCGCACTCGGCGAACTAACCTCCGGCCGAGAGGCAGCGCCCCAAGACTCGAATCGTGTCCCACACCCGTTTGCGTCCCCTGTGGTTGACGATTTTTTTCCAGCCAACGCGACATCCGACAGCTGGGAGAGCGATGCGACCGATTATCCGAGCCTTGCTCCGAACCGTGATCCCGGCAACGATCCGAGCAGCGATCCCATCGGCGATTCCTCTGCGAACGACTCCGCCCCGAAGTCCCTGATGCAGCGCCTTGCCGAACTGAGCGTCACCATCCGCTTTCATCGCGCCGATCTCTACCTCGGAGTCGCCCTCTTCGTAGCTGTACTGGCCCTCTTGTGGCCGGCTGCGGCCGCTCCGCGGCGGCCCGCGCTCGGTCCCTGGGAGCGAGCCCTTATCACTCTCGGCATCGCCGACGCTCCCCAGCCCGTCGTTCATCTTCAAGGAGACCCAAGCATCCAGGTGTGGGTCGATACCCACTCCGCTCTCTACTACTGTCCCGGCGAAGAGCAATACGGCAAGACCGCCGACGGCCATGTCACCAGCCAGCGCGAGGCGCAAATGGATAGCTTCCAACCCGCCGGCCGCAGCGTCTGCGACTAGCTCGTGTTCGTGGGGAGCGGACACTCCTGTCCGCTAAAGCCTCTGGCGCTTATCCGCCGAATCACCAATGACTAAAGATGAATGACGAAGTAGACAATCGCTATGCTCAATCGAGATAATCCAGGAAGTAAAATCCTCGGCCCTGCTCAAAGCGTACAATATCGACCGAATACGAAGACAGCGTTTCGAACCGCCGCCTTCAGAAAGTAACAGGCAATGTTCTCTAAAATAATGTTCTCTGAAATGATGTTCTCTGGAACAATGTTTTCGCGATCCTCTCAATCAATGTCCTATATACCCGCGCTATCCCGGCTAGCCTTTATTTCGCTGGCCGCAGCCTTGGCCGTCGCCGTGTTCACGGCGCAGGCCGCCTCGGCTCAAAACAACAAGCCGCAGGCGAAAACTCCGCAAAGCACAACGGAAAGAGCCGGAGCCTCTGACGTGGCTCGCGGAAAATATCTCGTCGAAGGTGTCGCCATGTGCGGACAATGCCACACTCCGCGCGACGGCCAGGGCAATCCCGACCGCAGGCATTGGCTCCAGGGCGGTCCTGTGCCTTTCATGCCCTCGGAGCCCGACGCGGACTGGCCCGTCCGCGTTCCCCGTATCGGAGGCACTCCGCCCGCCGACGACGCCGACATGGTCAAGCTCCTAACCACCGGTATCTGGACCACCGGAACGCGTCTCCGCTTCCCCATGCCCCAATTTCGCATGGACCGCAGCGACGCCGAAGCGGTGGTCGCCTATCTGAAATCATTGCCGACGCAACCATAGCCGCCAAGCTCACGTTGGGGCAGGTGCCCTCACCTGCCCAGCCGAGCCAAGTTCGTCGACCGCGGCGTGACTGAGAAAAGTTAGATAAAAATTTGCAATCCCGCGAAGATTCCTCGTTCCTTTAACGTAATAGGTGTAGACTGATTTTCGTCCGAAAGCGGCGACTGCCGGGCAGTTTACGCTGCAGACGCGAAGTTTTGCCGGACCAGCGAATCGAGTTCACTCATGATGGATCGAAGCAAAAAACAAAATGGTTTCTCACTGATTGAATTGCTGATCGTAGTGGCGATCATCCTCATCATCGCCTCGATAGCGATCCCCAACCTGCTGCGCGCCCGCATGTCGGCCAACGAAGCCTCCGCCGTCGGAGCCGTGCGCACCATCAACACCGCGCAAATTTCCTACGACTCCGCCTACCCCACCGTAGGCTACGCCGCGACACTCGGCGCTCTGGGCGGGACCGCCTGCGCTCCGCCGACTTCAGCGAGCGCCTGCCTGATCGATACGCAACTCGCCTCCGGCACTAAGAACGGCTACATCTACGCCTTATCGGGAGTGGCCGGCACTCCCGCCGGAACTTACAACGTGATTGCCTCGCCCTCTGTCCCCAACCAAACCGGAACGCGCTATTTCTGCTCCTTCGCCGACGCGGTAGTGCGAAGCGCCGTAACCGCCATCAACACCTGCGACGCCAGCGTCACCCCCCTGCAGTAGGTCTTTTCTCGCGCGAAAATAGTGTGGAGCGGGCGCCCTCGCCCGCGTGACCGGTGTGCCGAACTGCGGGTGCACCATCCTTCGCGGCTCTTTCGCGAAGGGTGGGACTGCAAACCGATCGCGCCCGAGCTTCTCTAGGAGCAAGGGTGCAACACTTTTCGCCCTCTTCGAGAATTAGCCCCGCCGGTCCGCCGTGCTCTAGACTCGTGCCCAGAGGTAATCAGGGCGCTGTTGATGTTCCTTGCGAGCTACACGAAGTTCAGTATCGCGATCAATATCCGGAAATAGATTTTTCGCGGTCCATGGGAAGGTTAACGCGCCCGCAACTTGCGTTCTGGTTCAGAGGCAGTAAAGGAGAGGTCAGCCCCACCGGACGGGACCTGATTGAAGAGTCGGAGGCATGGCGTCAAGAATATTGGAGCAACCTCGATAGAGCGATAACGACGAAGCTGTCCGATTGGCAACATGAAAGCGAATACCGAATCACTCTTTACAGCATGATGATGGATTTCTCGGACAGGGCAGCGAGAAAGCAGCGCTACCGGTTCGAGGATCTTCGTGGAGTGATTTTTGGCATAAAAACACCTGCCCAGGACAAACTCGCAATCATCCGCATTATCGAATCAAAATGCAGGAAGGACGGACGGAAAGATTTTGAGTTTCATCAGTCATACTATTCGCGGCAAACAGGCAAAATTGAGACAACGCAGCTGAAACTTCTGAAGTTCAATTGATAGCATCGTCGGCGGTGGTGATGGTGATCGTAGTCGTAGTCGTGATCATGGTCGTCATCATCGTGCCGGTCACCATGCTGGTCATCATGATGCTGCTGCTGCTCGCCGCCATGGCGGCCATGGCCACGCTGCCCTTCTTTCCCGTGTGAAGGATCGTTACCGGATGGCCGAGACGAAGGCTCGGGGCGCAAAGCGCCTAGAGCCCGACCGGCGAAACGCCGGACACGTCGAACTCTCCTTATTATGGTTTGTCCATCCCCAGCATGTGTCGCAGCCTCGTTTTCAGCACCATGTCCGCCGGGCTCTTGCAGGCCCGGTTCAGCCAGTTTTCAAAATCCTGGATTCTGACGATATGGGTGATCTCGGGGTTCCGGACCTTCGCGGTGATCGTCGTCAACCTCGTTCCGATGTCGCCGACCCAGTCGTGACCCCGCGCGATGGCGAGGGCCTGGGCGACCGCTTCGTAGAGCGTCTCCACCGTTACGTCGAGCTGGTGCGCGGTGTCGATCAGGTCGTGGACAACGACGGTGCAGGCTGTGGGAGCCACGATGGCAATTTATCATATTCGCTGTTTGTTCTCCTGTGATCCAGGGCTACAATCCTTTGACCTAGACCTTTTAAATGCAAGGAGGAAAGCGATGAGGGGGTGGGGGGTGCCGCCCTCGGGGCGTGTGTACGGGGCTGTGATTGCGTGGCTGAAGACATTTTTAAGTGGCTGTATTTAAATGCGTTTCTATAACCAACGCATTAAGTACTTGCATTTGCACAGCATAATTGACTTGCATTAACACAGCATTATATACTTATATTAGAACAGCACTAAAAACTTGTAATAACCCGTTACGGAGAGGGCTCCATGGCGACACCAAACGAGAAGCTGGCTGAATCTCTCGATGCGCTCAAAGCGTTTCAGGATAACGGGAGACGTGTATTCCGGTCGGATGACCTGAGCCGCGTTAACCGTGAACGCCTGCTCGCCAACGGCTTTGTGCAGGAAGTCATGCGCGGTTGGCTGATCTCCTCCAGCCCGAGCGCGCGCGCGGGCGACAGCACCCGATGGTACGCCTCATTCTGGGAATTCTGCGTGCGCTACTGCAATGACCGTTTCGGCGAGGAATGGCATCTGGCGGCGGAGCAATCGCTTTTGCTTCACGGCGAGAGAACGGTCATTCCGCCCCAGGTTGTGGTCAGCAGCCCGAAGGGCACGAATAACATGGTCAACCTTTTGTTCGGCACCTCGCTCTACGACCTGAAGGTGGCCGAGATGCCGGCGCCTGCTGATCTCGCGGTGTGGGACGGTCTGCGGCTCTTCTCGCCTGTCGCGGCGCTTGTGAGGGTGCCGGAATCTTTCTTCGCACGAAACCCCATCGAAGTGCAGGTGGTGCTGGGCAGCCTCGCCGACGCATCGGACCTGCTGCGGCTTCTTCTCAACGGCGGCCACTCCGCGAAAGCGGGCTATCTCGCCGGGGCGTTCCGGGCGACCGGCCGGCCGAAGATGGCGGACGAGATTGTCAGCACGATGAAAAGCGCCGGCTATGACGTGCGCGAAAGCAATCGGTTCGAGGCCGGGCAGGCATTCGGCGCAGCGAGCCGCGCGGTGTCGCCTATTGTCGGACGCGTGCGGATGATGTGGGAATCGATGCGCGACGCGGTTATCAAGAATTTCCCGGCGGCGCCGGGACTGCCGAAGGACAGGGATGCCTATCTGCGTTTCATCGATGAAATCTATCAGAGTGATGCGTATCACTCGCTGTCCATCGAGGGATATTCCGTCACGCCCGCGCTGATCGACCGGGTGAGGGGGGGCGGCTGGGACCCGGAACATCACGAGGATGATCGCAAGAGCCGCGACGCGCTGGCGGCGCGCGGATACTGGCAGGCATTCCAGAAGGTAAAAGCAATGGTGGGGGAAGTCATCGCGGGCAACGCCGGCGCCCTCGTGCGCACGGCGCACAACGAGTGGTACCGCGAACTGTTCCAGCCCTGCGTTGCGGCGGGCCTGATCGAAGCCGGGGCGTTGGCCGGATACCGGAACAACCCGGTCTATCTGCGCACGTCGCGCTTCGTGCCGCCGCAGTGGGAGTCGGTGCGCGAAGCGATGCCGGCGCTGTTCGATCTGCTCGAAAAGGAAACCGAACCTTCCGTGCGCGCCGTGCTCGGTCACTGGCTGTTCGGCTATATCCATCCCTACCCGGACGGCAACGGACGGATGGCGCGCTTCGTGATGAATGCGATGCTCGCCTCGGGCGGCTATCCCTGGACGGTGATCCGCGTCAGGGATCGCAACGCTTACCTGAAGGCACTGGACAGTGCCAGCATCGAACTGGACATCAACGCCTTCGCCGCGTTCGTGGCAAAGCGGGTGCGATGGTCACTTGCGCAACACGATCTGAGATTTCCGGTGCCGGAAGCGCGATATGACTTCGACCGCATGGCCGTCACATTCTGGGGACAGGACGGGAAAACCCGCGTGCGGTGCGCGATCAGCCGAGAAGCCATCGACGATCACTTCCACGGGGACGACAAGGACAAGCTGGAAGTATTCACGGCCAACCGTCAGGCCATTGAACTGAAAGCGCGGCAGAAATATCTCGACGGTGAAACTGAACCGGACGGGTCTGTTCTCATCCGCACGACCGACCTATAGCGGCGAGAAGGAGGATATCGCCCGATGGCTGCCATACAAAAACTAGACGAAGCGAATCTGCAGGCTATATGCGACATCCTTGGTGCCACGGATACGGGGTTGACAGGGTCAAAGATCGGTCAGTACCTAACTCGTTCCCGCGTCCAGTTCTACAAAATGAACGACTCTCCTCTCCTTGATGTTCCGTTCCTATTTAGGGTGCCAGGAACTCTACGTCAATTACTAAGGTAAGAGCATTGCAGTGATTTGACTCACACTCTGGCAGAAGAACCGACGACAATGGGACCTGTCGGAGAGCGTTTTGCCAGAACGCCACGCCAGTTCGATACAGTTAAGGCATCCGTCCCAAACCAACCCTCGCTTGGCCGTTGATCTGAAAGGAAGCTCCCCACGCGCTATAGTCCAACCGCAATCATACTGTTACTCGTCTCGAGTGTAAGCTATGCCCAAAACGTCCCGTCCGAGCGTCAGGAGATTCAACAACTCGTCCTGCAGATAAATGCACTTCAAGAGCGAGTTAGGGTGCTCGAGTCCCAACAGGGGGCCAATTCCACACCTAATACCGAGCCCCCTGTTCAAGCTGTGAGTCCTCCCACGGTTCGGGCTGCGCAGAACGATGCGCCCCCTTCCGCTGCCTCTATCCCAGAAGTCCTTCATGAACTCCACGGCATTCAATGGCGAGGATTCGGAGAGGTCAACTACAAGGTCCTCAACCAGAGAACGCCTGAATTGGGAACTTACGGTTTTGTCCCGGGCTCAAGTGGGAACTTCTATACAGGCGACTTCGATCTATTGCTCACTGCTCGGATCAGCGACAAGGCCAGTGTCTTGTCAGAAATCGCCTTCGGAGAAGGGGATGCCCAAAGGTTTGATGTCGATCTGGAGCGCGTTCTATTTAAGTACGATTACAACGATCACCTAAGAATGTCTTTTGGTCGGTATCAAACGGGCATCGGATATTACAATACTGCCTTCCATCACGGTAGCTGGCTTCAAACCACTGCCGATCGACCTCTGATCATGGAGTTTGCCGACAATGGGGGGGTTCTGCCGACACAGGCGGTTGGATTCTCCCTCACGGGCACCATTCCATCCGGCGGATTGGGTCTTAACTACATTGCGGAATACGGGTCCAGCGATACGGTTCGTCCCGAGCTCAACGGCAACGTAGCAGAAGATGAGAACAATGGTAATCACGTGAATGTCGGCCTGTTCGCGCGGCCCGACTCCATACCGGGCTTGCAGATCGGCGGATCAATCTATCATGATCAGATTAGTGACTTCGCGCGAGGACCCAGTGTCAGGCTCGGCCAGACCATCGTCAACGGACATATTGTGTATGTCCGACACGGATTCGAGTTCCTGAATGAAGGCTTCCTCATCCGGCATGTATACGAGCAGGGTTCGACAGTGTTTAACATGCCCGCCTTCTATTCGCAGATATCAAAGCAGTTTGGCCGTGTTCGGCCGTTTTTCCGATACCAGTATATAAACGCAAATCCGAGCAGCCTGTTCGGCGATATTGATCTTCGTTATGGGCCTTCATTTGGCGCGCGATACGATTTCAATGACTTCATCGCTTTCAAGGCTCAATTGGACCAGACCATGAGAAAGGGCCAGGCGGACCTTGATGGGCTGCACTTCCAGTTGGCGTTTACATTTTGAAGCGATCTATGCAAGCTAAACTTATCGTCGGATTGGTTGCTATCTTCCTCGCGGGCCTAGCCGGCCTTTCCTCCGCCGCCGCGCAGACGGGAAGGGTCGCGGTCGTGGTTAACGAGAAGAACCCAGTGAATAATCTAAGTGCTCCCGAGCTCCGCAAGCTCTTTGCCGGAGAGAAGCACGCCTGGGCTGGCGGCTTGCCGGTCAAGATATTCGTACGTGCTCCTGGTGCAAACGAGCGAGTCGTGATGTTGAAATTGTTGGGTATGTCAGAGAGTGAATACAAACGCTATTGGGCGGGTCAAGTATATCGGGGAGAGGCGCAGGCGGAGCCAGTTGGTCTGTTTTCGAATGGGATGCAAAGGGAGGCAGTGGTGCTTTATCCCGGCGCTGTTGCTCTAGTGAACGTCCAGGACGTCAAGGTCGGCATGAAAGTGGTCAAGGTGAACGGTCATATGCCCGCCGAGACGGGATACCCATTTTGAGAATTCTGGTCGTCCGCGGCGAGACGTGTCGATTTTGGACTTCAAACCGGAAGAGAAACAACAAATTTTTGCCAGTTGATCACAAGTAGCAAGTAGCGGACCTGTGCAACCGTAGACTGCAGGACAATTCTGAAGTAGGCGATTGATGTCACAAAAGGAGCCCAGAGACCGGCCAACGTCGTCGCATGCCCTTGTGCTGACTCTGTCGTTCCTCGCAATTGCGCTATTCACCGGCTTGGCGCTCTCCGTCCGAGACAAGGATTCCGCCGACAGGGGTCGAGAAGCCCAAGGCGGCCTCAGCCGAATCGAAGTCCAGGTGCGGGAACTCCACAGTCTCGCCTGGCTCGCGATCGCAACACAGGAAATAACCCCGGCAGGCGAAGCCCAATTCCTGTCCTCGAAGACCGAACTGCTCAGAGACAGCTCTAGCTTACAGCTCCAAACCACAGGGGAACCTCGCGAGCAATTCGGCCCGACCATCAAGAGCTTTGTCCAGGCCGCCGATAGCCAGTTAGAACTGATTAAGCACGGGAAGATCGACGAAGCACGGCGCCTGGACTTCGAGGAAATTAGTCAGCCGCTCGACATATTACTGCACAGCCTTCACCAAACGAGCGAAGAAGAAGGACGTGCGGCGGAGGCGGCCGCCGCAAGGTCTCGGGTTGAACTTGGGGTCGCTGTTCTCCTGGGCGCAGTTTCCATTGCTATTCTCTTTTTCCGATTCTACCGTCAAAAGCAGTTGATGCGCGCCAAGCAGGTCATTCTCCGGCAAAGTGAGGAGCGCTTTCGAGCGCTCACAGAGAAATCGGCTGATATTGTTTTTATCACTAACTCAACGGGCGTAGTCAGTTATGTGAGTCCATCGATACAGAGGGTCCTTGCGGTTGGTGGCGAAGTTGTCACCGGCCAGAATCTGATTGATTTCGTTCAAACAGACGACCTCCCAAAACTGAGGTGTGCTATGGCGGTGCTCGAAGGCGAAAACGAAACCGTCGAGCTTCGTTTCCAACACTCGGACGGACAATGGTTGTTCTTCGAGTGCATCGTTCGGAATCTGGTGAATCTCGACAATGTCAACGGCCTGGTATTTTATGCGCGTGAGATAACGGAACGGAAGAGGGCTGAAGAGCAGCTGCTATTCAACGCAAGTCATGACCAACTGACCGGTTTGCCCAATCGCGTTTTGTTTTTGAACCGGCTGCAAACTGTGGTTGATCGAATCCAACGACACGGGCAACCGATGGCGGCTGTTCTTTTCGTGGATGTCGATGATCTCAAGGTAGTGAATGACTGTTTGGGTCACGCTGCCGGCGACGAATTGATTATCGAAGTTGGCGCTAGGCTGAAAAGATGCATGCGGAGTGACGGCAGCGTTGCCAGAATGGGAGGCGATGAATTTACAGTACTGTTGGAAGACATCACAGATCCCAGCGATGCCATTCGGGTAGCACAGCGAATCCACGCCGCCCTATCCAAACCGCTCCTGATCTTTGGTCAAGAAGTGTTCAAAGGAGTTTCGATTGGAATTGCGCTCGCTTCCCAGGGCAGTTCTGCGGAAAACCTAGTGCAGAATGCCGACATGGCAATGTATCGTGCGAAGTCCAAGGGGAAAGGACGCACAGAACTATTTGACGCCACGATCCATGAGCAGGTGATGGGCCAGCTCCAATTGGAGTTACGTTTGGGGCGGGCGCTTCAGAATGGCGAGCTCGAGCTTTACTATCAGCCAATTGTCGCAATTCAAAGCGGGCTGATCGAAGGATTCGAAGCCTTGCTAAGGTGGAAACCAACCGACTCGGACTCAGTGTCCCCGGGTGTCTTCATTCCGATCGCGGAACGATCTGGCCTAATTGTGCCCATCAGCAGCTGGGTTTTGACAACAGGCTGTCTTGAAGCAGTATCTTGGCATCGTCGGTGTCCTAATGAACCATCGCTGTACGTTAGCATCAATATCAGTGCAAGGCACTTTTCTCATGCTGCCTTTATTGGACATGTCAGAGCGGCACTCGAACAAAGTGGCATCAGTCCCGCATGCGTCAAGATCGAATTGACTGAAAGCGTAACGATGAATGATACACCTAGCACACAACAGACAATGTCGCAGTTGCGTGCTCTTGGCGTAAAACTCAGCATTGATGATTTCGGTACCGGATATTCTTCCCTTAGTTATCTCCGGCGATTTTCCGTCGATACCTTGAAAATCGATCAATCGTTCATATCAGCTATGCAGGGAGCTCGGGAGAATTGTGCCATTGTGAGTACGATAGTGACGCTCGGCCGAAATCTCGGGTTGCAGATTGTCGCGGAGGGAGTTGAGACACTTGCTCAACTTGAAACTCTTCGATCCATGGGCTGCGACGCGGCGCAAGGGTATTTCTTCTCGAAGCCGGTGCCTTCGGATGCGGCAAGAACCCTTATCAATCTGAACCATGAACAGGCAAAGGGCGCAGGTGCATAGAAAGTCTATCCGGGGACGGGACCCGGCGGTAATTTGGCCAAAAAAGAGTAGGCAAAGAATCTTGCAGACGGTCGTTACAATCATCTCTTTTTCTCAGAGCCGTGGTTGTGCTGGCTACTGTTTTCGTCGGGTTTTCGCCATCGACGGAAGAATTCGCACAGCCTCGTAGCAAAGCGTGAACCTTGTGCCTAAGACAGGTTGGCCGTCATAAAAGCTGGAAGAGACGTTTTCAGAATTCGTTGCTGGCCAATTCGAAAAGAAAAAACGCTAGTCTAAAGTGCCATGAGCGATGCGAACCGAAATCATGAATCCTTCTTCTCGGAAATTCACTGTTCTAGCGGTCGACGATTCAGCCATATATCGCAAACTGGTTGAACAGTCCCTTTCGAGGGAGCGATACAGTGTATTGTTTGCGAAGGATGGGCGCGAAGCACTTGATCTGTTCGCGGAACACCAACCTGCCGTGGTTATAACTGATTGGGATATGCCGGATGTCGGCGGCCTGGAACTATGCAGGCATATACGTCGCGACTTCCCAGGTTTCCACTCTCACCTCATCTTGCTGACGGGCAATACCGACAAAGCGCAAGTCGTCGAAGGGCTTGCTGCCGGAGCCGACGACTACCTGACGAAACCCTTTCATTCCGGTGAACTTGTGGCACGGTCGAAGTGGGCCGCCGGATCGTTGAACTTCATCGAGAAGTCCAAGCAAAGAATCGCTTATTGGAAGAGCTGGCATTGACAGACTCCCTAACAGGCTTGCCAAACCGTCGTGCGGTCGATATTTGGGCTTCACGCCAGCTGAGTGCTGCCGCTAGGCATGGCTTTCCTTTTTGGGTCGTGATGACTGACTTGGATCATTTCAAGAAGGTCAACGATACCTTCGGGCACGATGCAGGTGACAATGTGCTTAAGACCTTCGCGGATATTCTCAAGACCCACACTCGCCAATCCGACATCTGCGCTCGCTTGGGAGGAGAAGAGTTTCTCATAATGATGACCCATGCCGACAAGGAAGGCACGAAGACTGCGGTCGAACGGATGCGCAAACACTTTGAGGACACGAAGTTTACTTTCGGGGACAGCATTTTTGCCGCGACCGCCAGTTTCGGAATCACCGGATTTCGCGGGACCAAGCCGCCTGACTGGAATACTCTCGTGGCCTGTGCCGATACCGCTCTGTACGCAGCGAAGCACAATGGACGCAACCGAATAGAATTCCAACGATACTCCCGAAGTTGAACTCTCGTGGCTCGCTTTCGCCGGTCCTCCTCTTTGGTCGATATCACGGCGCTCGGGGTGGTGATGAGGATCACAGTATCTACCGTGCGCCCTCCCGCCTCAAACTACCGAAACCTCTCTGAGTCGGCGTTGGCTTGTAGCGTTGGGAACCTGCCACGCCATTTGCCGCCATCCTGGAGGAAGCAAAGACGCGAGCACCTTCCAGTTTTCTTCGGCCATACGCATTCACCAAGAATAGGTCCGTGAACACCAAAACCGGTTCTTCAGGTTAGCGCTTATGGTGTGCGGCCCCCCGAAGCGACCGATCAGGAAATCTCGGAGGCGCTGCCCAGCACCCGAGAGATCCTGCGCCGGGTACATGGGTCCCAAAAGCTTATCTTGCGGGATCTGCCGATAGAAGGCCGCGACCAAGCGCTTGAAACCTTCCGAGCCAATCATGGAATAAACTTCGAGTTCCTGCATCCTCGGAATGCCGCTCAACCCTACGTCGATGAACGCGTTGGCCTGTTCTCGGCAGTTGAGAGTCTTCCTTGTCGGAAGTCAATAACCACAAGATGACTTGTCAGAGTAATCAGCACAGCGCGGTATGAGAAACGCCCCTTGTCTCATAAGTTTCATATCGCATTCTCTAAGGGGTGCGATTCCGATGCCACTCGTGTGGTGTAGCCCCAGTAACCCTCTTGAACGTCCGCGTGAAGTGGCTCTGATCCGCAAAACCCGTTGCCGCAGCCACCATCGAAAGGCTCTCTCCTTTCATCAGCAGTAGCTCCTGGGCTTTGCTTATCCGGGCGTTCAGTTGATAGCGATGCGGGGATACTCCTGTAGACGCCTTGAACATCCTCGCAAATTGCGAGAATGACAGGTCGACCAGACGGGCAAGCTGGAAAACAGAAACGGATAAATCGAGATGCTCGCGGATGAAGTCGAGAACGAGACGGAGTTGTGAGACCGACAGTCCTGAGTTCTCTTTTTGGGGTCGCCTCTGGAAGCAGGCGCTCAGGAGGGCGATCGTGAGTCCTTCTCCATACAATCCTGTACTCGGGTCAGATGCGTCACATTCGGCAGCAAGGAGTCGCGCGCACTCGACCGCTCTCTTGTCATGAAACATCAGCTCGGGATTTCCTGCCTTGCCCGGGTCCAGATCGTTGCCAAACCAATCTCCCAGAGATTTCCTGTCGAAGCTCAGGCGAAGTTCGCATACAGACTCCATGTTGTCGGTATAGCCCCAGACCCTCATCTCTGCCGGGACAAAACTGATGTGATTAGGCCGTTGACGTTCCAGGGCAGCGGGACGATACAGATTTGTGCGGGCCTGGGTGGTTGAAATGCTGCAGGTGACGAACCGCTATGCCCGCGAAGGTTCGAAGTCTGCTGTGCGCCGCCTTCATACCGTGCGGAGAACGAAACTGAAATGTGTCCGATCCCTCAGAAATCTGCATCTGTCGTCCTCCTTTTGCGGCTCTCGCCCATAGCGTTTTCATACTATGGTAGCCGTTTCGTACAAGCCATTCTCTGTTCCTTCTAAGTATTTTGAGAGAAATGCCAGGTGGAAGAATGGCCGGGAAGGTCAAAGGGAAGATCGTTACGCTGGCAAAGAGAAAACAAGGGGGAGAAGATGACAGTTGCAGAACTGATGCACCACAACTTCGATGAGATCTTCATCGA
>Ga0209624_10000588_pt1 | contig 32050 bp, 33 predicted proteins | sample JacPinW_OM2H0_O1_FD_188565 | JGI IMG/M metagenome (GOLD analysis project Ga0209624, IMG submission 188565) | Forest soil microbial communities from Algoma, Ontario, Canada - Jack Pine, Ontario site 1_JW_OM2H0_O1 (SPAdes) (version 2) | ecosystem: Environmental > Terrestrial > Soil > Boreal...
TACGCGGGCATCCCCGTCACCCACCGCGGACTCTCCACCGCCGTGGCACTCGTCACCGGCCACACCCAGGCTGGCACCGACGGCACCCCCGATGGCGAGCAAGCGGCGATCGACTGGCAGGCTCTGGCGGCCTTCCCCGGCACGCTCGTGCTGTACATGGGCGTCCGCCAGCTGCCCCATATTACGGCGTCGCTAATCGCCGCCGGGCGTCCCGGCTCACAGCCAGCGGCCGTGGTGCAAGACGGCACGCTGCCCACACAACGGACCGTGCAGGGGACGCTCGAGACGATCGCCGAGATCGTCCGCGAGCAGAACGTGCGTCCCCCATCGATCACGATCATCGGCCCCGTTGCCGCGCTCGCCGAGGAGATTGCCTGGCTGACTCCACGCCCGCTCCGCGGCCTGAGTGTCGCGGTCACGCGCGCCCGTGCACAGGCGAGCGGTCTCGCGCACAAACTGCAAGCGCTTGGGGCGAACGTCGTACAGGCGCCCGTCATCCGCGTACAGCCGCTGTCGGACCCCGCACAGCCGACGCTCGACCCATCGCCGTATGACCTCATCTGCCTAGCCAGCCCCAACGCTGTGTCAGCCCTGTTCGAGCGCCTCGACGACGGCGTCCATCCGCTGGGCGACGCCCGCGGGCTCGCCGCCGCCAAGATCGCCGCAATCGGCCCCGGGACCGCACGTGCGCTGGCCGAGCACGGCGTCGTGGCCGATGTCGTGCCGGAGCGCTTTGTTGCCGAGTCACTCGTGGAGGCCCTGGCCGAGATCCCCGTCGAACGAGTGTTGATCGCGCGGGCACGTGAGGCCCGTGACGTGCTCGCAGACGCCCTGCGCGCGCGCGGCGCCGAGGTCGACGTGGTGGCGCTGTATGAAACCGTCGCCGAGCCGCTCTCGGAGCAGGCACTACAGGCAGTGAAAGCGACCGACTACATCACCTTCACCTCATCTTCCACCGTGCGTTTCTTCCTGCGCGCAAGCAGCGGCGCGGATGCGCTGTTGGCGCCGGACACGCGGATCGTCTCAATCGGACCTGTCACCAGCGAGACCCTGCGCGAGCATGGTTTGGAGCCTCATGTCGAGGCTCATCCGTACGACATCGAGGGTATGATCGCCGCCCTGCTCGCCGATGTGGCGACGCAGGTCAGCGATGGCCGATAGAGCACTCCCACCAGTCATCACTTTCCTCTCCGACTACGGCCTGCTGGACGAGTTCGTGGGCGTCTGCCACGGAGTCATGGCACGCCGCTGCCCCGCCGCGAGGGTGATCGACCTGACGCACTCGATCCCCCGCCACGACGTGCGCTCCGGGGCAATCGTGCTGCGCTCCGCGCTGCCGTTCTTGCCCGCGGGCGTCCACCTGGCGGTGGTCGACCCGGGCGTGGGGCGAGTCGCGCGCCGCGCCATCGCGATCCGCACAGTCGAGCACGACCACCTGCTCGTGGGCCCCGACAACGGCCTGCTGATGCCCGCCGCCGAGCGTTTGGCGGGGGTAGCCGAAGCGGTCGACATCGGCGAGTCGAGTGAGCGTCTTCAGCCAGTGTCGCGCACATTTCACGGACGCGACATCTTTGCCCCTGTGGCTGCCGCGCTGGCCGCCGGTGAGCCGCTCGTGAACGTGGGCGAGCCGCTCGAGGTCTCACAGCTCAGACGCATCGGCCTGCCCTCGGCGCACCTCGAGGGCGGCGTACTCACCGTGCATGTGCTGCGCGGCGACACGTTCGGCAACCTGATCCTGGACGCCACCAACGAGCAACTGCTCGCGCTGGGCGCGATGCCGGGAGACGTCCTTACGTTGAGTCACGCGGGCGCCGTGCGCAAAGTCCGCTATGCGGCCACGTTCGCCGAGGTAACGCCAGGCGAACTGCTGATCTACGAGGACGCCACCCGCATGGTCGCGCTCGCCGTCAACCGCGGCTCCGCAGCTGAGATGCTCGGAGCAGGCGCCGACGACGAGCTGACGGTGCACCTGGCGTGAGCGACGCCCAGCCGCCAGCCGCACACAGCCACGCCACGCTCGGGCGACCGCGCGTACATCTGCGGCGCACCGACTCCACCAACGAGCGCGCGCGGGAGCTCGCCAGCGCCGGCGCGCCACACGGCACGCTCGTCACAGCAGCCGAGCAGACCGCCGGACGCGGACGCCAGGGCCGGCGCTGGTCAGCGCCCACCGGCAGCGCCGTGCTGATGTCCCTGCTTCTACGCTGGCCGAGCTCCGGTCGGCCACCCGAACTGCTGCCACTGATGGCCGCCATCGCGGTCTGCGACGCCGCCGGCGAGCACGCGCTCATCAAGTGGCCCAACGACGTCGTCGTTGACAGCGGCGAGATGGTCGCGGAGAGCATCGCCGTCGACGAGGACACCACCAGCAAACACACCGCCGGCATACAACGCGGCGCCTCTTTGGCGAAGCTGGCCGGCATCCTCGTCGAGGCTCGCCCGCAGCAGCGCTGGGCGGTGCTCGGGATCGGGCTCAATGTGGCCGTACGCTTGGAGGATCTACCCGCCGAGTTACGCCCCGGGGGTGCTCAACTCCCTGGCGAGGGCTCCGGCTTGCCCGCGGCCACGCTCGGGCTGACGCCCGCCGACGTCGAGCCCATGCTGGCGCGCCTGATCGAAGCACTCGAGCGGCGGCTTGCCGAGGACGCCGCTACGACGCTCGCCGCATGGCGCGCCCGCGACGCCCTACGCGACCGCGAGGTCGTGTGGTCAGGGGGAAGCGGACGCGCCAACGGCATCGACGGGACCGGGCGACTGATCGTTACGCTCGCCGACGGCGGCTCCACCACGCTCGGATCCGGGGAGGTTCACCTGCTGGAGATTGGCCAGCGACGCTAACGACAGCCCGTCGCGACAGTCCGCACCGAACCTCGCCGCGCTCCACTCAGAGCTCGGATGCGACCGCGGACAGCAACGCCACCGCCCCGCCACCGCATGCTTCTGCTGGGATCCCCGCAAGGCCATAGAAGACGACCACGTTGTGCACTCGCACCGCCGCCTCGCTCGCGCATTCTTCACCGTGGGGACCAACTTCGATCTGGCCGCTCTGCACGAACGATTCTTCGCCAATACCCGCCGTAGAGAGGGAGACCGAGTTCGCAAACGCCGCGGCCACCTCCCGCTTGAGCTGAAACGCTTGCTGCGCGGCAGCGACCGTGGGCTGCGTTTCAACCGTCGGCAGGAACGCGAGCACTCCGCGGAAGTATTCTTCTTCTTCGCCTTCAGCGCCAGTCTTGACGATGGTTCCCTTGTACTCCAATAGGCAGCTGTATGAGGAATAACCGTTGGCCGTGTGCGTTTCGATGGCGATGTGCTGACCGGTGACTTTTTCGATCACCCCGTCAGCTTCGTTTGAGAAGCCGGGCAACAGCCCTTCACAAGAGCGTCCCTGAAGCAGCGTTTCCGGCGTGCAATAACCGCTTGTCTTCGGCGCCAGGTAGGTGACCTGCACACTACCCCCGGCCTCATCGCCAGCCGCACCCAACAGTGGCTCTGACGGCAATGGCGTGGTTGGCGGTACTGTGCCCGTGTAGCCCGCTGGACATTGGCATTCGGCGGGGTTAGTCGCCGAACAGAAAGTCTTGCTGGTGATCGCCGCGTCGACGTAGCCGCCGCTGACGCCAAAGGTGGCGTGTACCGAGGGGTCGAGGCTGATTTTGATCAACGGCTCGGCCGCGTTCGGTTCGATTTTCAGCTGCGCGGTGCTGAATGGCTTCAATGCCACCCCAGTCGAAGCATCAATCTTCGTGGGTTCGTGTGAGGTCGGCCAATAGCGCGCGCCCAGCGGGCTGTTCGCCCGCCAGGTCGGCGTGGGACCGGCCTGCAGATCAAACGCGCTCGAGCCCCAGTCGATCAGGAAGTTCGTTTCCTCGCCGCCCGCCAGCGCCGCGTTTACCGCCGTCTGGTTGTGGTAGTGAACACCCGCACGAACGATCGCCGGAATGCGTTTCCAAAGGTCGCCCGTGATGTCTTGCACGTGCGCCCAGAAGCCCACGGCGTCATAGCTACGAGTGAACAGCGGCTTGTCGGGGCTCGCATAGTATTCGGTGAGCGCCTTGAGCGCCAGCGCGAGATGCGTGTTCGGAAACAGTGTTAGATCGACCCATCGCGCCAGGCCCTCCTCGAGCCAGTTTCCCTCGTATTTGGCCTCCGGCGTTATCTCTTTCTGGAAGCAGTGAAAGACCTCATGGGCAATGACCTCTTCTTTCTCGTCTTTCGGGAACGGCTCAAACCAGTGTTTGTTGATTGCGATCTCGCAGATCGGCCCAACAAGGTTTCCCGGTCCGTCGATCTCCTCGTTGGTGCCGGTCAAGCCGTTTTTCACTTCACTGGGATGCTCCGCCCAACCCGTTGCAAGGTGAAGCCGCGTGAGCGTGACGCCAATATGAGCGGAAAGGTGGTGAGCCTGAGTCACCGCTAGCGACTGCAGGGGATGGTCGACGCCGTCGATGTCGTTGTTGTAGGCGCCAGCTCCAGACGCACACACTGCGAGCATCGCCAACGCGAGCGTGAGCACCACGCCGCCCCTACGAGCGATGCGTGCTCGTCGCTCGAGCGCCTTGAGCTGGGGCCCCAACAAGGATCGCGATGCTACCAGAGCCCGCTTGAGCGGCAACTGACTTCTACGCGGGGTTGTGGTCGAGCGCCTCGCGCACATCGCGGCGCAGCTCCGCATCCACGGCGGCTGCCTGCGCCTGTTGCCGCGCCGGCGTATCTGCCGTCGCCGCCTGCGCCCGCGCTAGCTGCTTAGTTGCACCATTGCCTGCGCCCGCGCCTTTGCCTTTGCGCCTGCGCCGAGCGTTGCGCGCGCGCCGTTTGGGGAAGTTACGCAAGAGCTCCCGCGCGAGCGCCGGTGGCTTTCGCGCCATTCGCGTGCGGGCACCACGCAGCGCCTCCTCCGCCTCCGGCGTGTGCGCGAGTGCGGCCGCCAGCAGCGCCGCCGCCAGGCGCCGGTCCTGCTTGCGCGCAGCATGGATCAGACGACGAGCGTTACGCGCATGCGCACCACCTGCCGAGTTCACCAGCAGGCCGAGCAGACGCTTGGTCTCCGGCCAGCGTTGCACCGCGTACTCCTCGTGCACGTCGCGGGTGTACTCCGCCAGGCGCCAAATCCATGCGTTCGCCTGGTCGCGCCGGCCGATGCGCCGCTCCACCAGCGCGCGCAGCATGATCTTCGTCGCCTCCTTGCGCTCCTCCCGCGACCAGCCGCCGATGATGTCGATCGCCTCGTCAAACGCGTCCGGGTCGCGCAGCGCCGCGATGTCCGTCAGCGCGCGCAGCCGCAGCTGCGAGCTCTTGTTGCGCTTCACAGCCGTAATCAAGAAGCGGCTCTTGAGCTCGCCCGTGCGATCGAAGTGCAGCATCGCCCGCGCCCGGCGCCAGCCGTTCGGCGCCACCCGTGCACCTGCCAGCGCGGCCCACAGGTGCTGCTCGCCGTAGTCCAGGTGCTCCACCGCGATGCGCCACAGCTCGCGCTCGAACACCTGAAAGCGACGCTCCTCCTCAGCGCACACCGGCAGCACTCGGCGCTCCACGCGCATCCTGCGCCCGCGCCCACGCCGCACCGGTCCAACCACGATCGCTCCCCCCCTATAAACATCCCTATCCAGCAGCGAGTGAAGCGTCACCACCGGATCGTCGTGCTTGGTCGCCGGGTGCACGAAGTCCACGACCAACCCCGCCTCCTTGCCCGGGTGGCGGCGCGTCACACGCCCCACGCGCTGCTGGTAGATGCGCTTGGACGCCGTCGGCGCCAGGTGCACGCATACCGTTGCCCTGGGGCTGTTCCAACCCTCCGCCAGCAGCTGGGCGTTAATCAGCACGTCGATGTCGCCGCGCTCGTAGCGGGCCAGGATCTCCACCAACTCGCGCTTGGGCGTCTCGCCTGAGACACCTTCCGCCTTGATGCCCTCCGCGCGAAACGCTTCCGCCAGGTTGTACGCGTGGCGCACACCCGCCGCGTAGACAACCCCGGGAACGCCGTTGAAGCGGGTTTTGTAGAGGTTCGCCACCGCCAGGTTGAACGGCTGCTGGTCGAGCAATTTCGCCAGCTCGTCCTGATCGAACTCCGTGTCCACCTCGCCGCGGCGCAGGGGCACCTTCGCAATCGTCCGCACCCCCACACCCGGGGAGATGCGCACGCAGCGAAGCGGTGCGATTACGCCACGCCGCGCCGCCTGCGCGAGATCGAAGCGCGAGGTCTGGGTGGGGAACAGGTCGGTGACGTGGCGTGCGATCAGCGCGCCCGTGGCGGTCATGCCGATGAAGATCGGGCCCGTCCACTCGCGGATCGCGGCGCTGGTCTTCTCGCCGAGCGCGGTGTGCGCCTCGTCGCAGATGACGATCGTGTACGCGCTCGAGATCTTGCCCGCGTTGCGCACGAACCACTGGTAGGTCTCGACCGTTACCGGCCCCTTCACCGAGTCCTCGCCCTTGAGCAGCGGCCGGCTGATGCGCTTGGAGTAGCCGCGGTCGCGTAGCTCGCCCAGGAACTGATCCACGAGGTTGCGCCGGTGGGTGAGGATCAGCACCCCGCCCGTGTGCGACGCCTCCACGAAGCCCAGCGCCGCCACCGTCTTGCCCGCGCCAGTGGCGTGCTCGAACCAGAAGCGCTTGGCCGCGTTCGGGTCCTCGGGCTGGTCAGCGAGCGACTCCTCCTCGTCCTCACCCTCGTCCACCCAGTCGCGGGGCTCCTCCTCGGACTCGCTCTCCTGCTCGAGCTCCTCCTCGTCGTCCTCGTCCTCATCCTCCTCGGCGGACTCCTCCTCGTCGTCTTCGTCCTCCTCATCGTCCTCGTCCGGAGCCGCCCGCTGCACAGGCCCGAGGTCGTCGTCGTCCTCCTCCTCGTCGTCCTCGTCCTCGTCCTCTTCTTCCTCCTCATCCTCGTCCTGCGCGCCGCCGCTCCGCTCTGCGCTACCAGCCGACGCCGAGTCCCCGCCGTTTGTCGAGGCGCCGTCATCCGGACCGAGGATGTCAGCGGACGCAAGCAACTCCGGTGACGCAGACGCCGCGCCACGACCGTTGCCATCGGCGGCCGTCCGCTGCTGCGCCTCAGCAAGCAGCGCCGTGAGCGTGCCCGAAAGCGCGTCTACCTGGTGAGCAGAGAGCACCGTGCCGTCCTCGAGCTTGGGCTCATCATCGGATAGCAGTCGCTCCAACCCCAACAGCAGGGAGAACTCGCGCCGCCAGGCGGTCGACGGGTTCTTTGTCTTTGGATCCGCCTTCAGCTCCGCAAGCGCCTGGTCCAACGCACGCCTACGCGGCGTGCCCGCCGCCAGCGCAACCTCGGGCTCCTCGCCCGCGTGTAGGAAGCGCTCGCGCACGAATTTCTCCGCGCGCTTGATATCGGCGGAACTGGGAATGGTCGCGGCCGCGAGGGCCACTGAGGTGGACTCGGCCATAGAGGCTCTGGACTTCGAGACAGAGCCGCCATCGAAGCTCAGCTTCGGTGCGGCTCGAAGGATTGGTGCCCTACAGGCACCGTTCGTCGGGCGCTACCGCGACCCGACCCAACCTGACGTACCCCAAGGATATAGCACGCGGAGCCTCGATTGAAGTGAACGCGATCTGACACCCTTACGACAATGACCGTCAAAAGCCTGTCCATGACGCTCGCCGCCGTAGCCATCCTGGCGCTGCTCGTTGTCGGCCTGCTGCAGCTGAACGGGTCCCCTGCCAGCACGCCCTCTACGCTCACGCTCGGGCAGATGCGCGCCCGTCTAGCCGGCTCCCCGCCACAGCTGGCTGTCCTGCACGCACAGGCCAACGAGCTTCTTTCCGGAGGCCTAGGAGCCCTGCGTGCCCGCCTCGCAGCGCTACGCGGGAAACCCGTGGTGATCAACAAGTGGGCCTCCTGGTGCGAACCATGCCGCGAGGAGTTCGGGGTCTTCCAGCGCGTCTCTGTCTCCGTTGGGCACAAGGTAGCTTTTCTCGGTATCGACTCCGACGAGAGCAGCCGTGCCGACGCGTTGAGCTTCCTGCATACTTTTCCCCTCAGCTACCCCAGCTACTACGATCACGATGGCAGTGTGGGCACCGCCATCACCGACTCCTCGAACACACCCGTGACCGTCTTCTACAACGCTCACGGCGGCGTTTTCATCCACCAGGGCCCCTACCCGAGCGTCGCCAAGCTCGAACGTGACGTCAAGCGCTACGCATTGGACGCGTGAGCGTTGCCGGAACTGCGAATCGACCCTCTGGGCGGACATCGAACGATCGTCGCCGGCGAGCGCTCGCGGCGGCCAGGGGGCGAGCCGCGCTGCGAGCCGCCACAGCCGATAGACCCCGAACAGGACCCATTCGCGGAGGGCCACGAGGACCGCACGCCGCCGGAGCTCTATGCGGTGCGCCCTGGGGGCGGCCCCGCCAACTCACCCGGATGGCAGGTGCGCGTGGTGCCGAACCTCTATCCAGCGCTATCGCCGCCAGGCGATCGCGCGGACACCCGCAACAGCGCTGGGGGCGCCAATCCGACCGACGTCCGCGGCCAGCCGCAGCTGTTCGCATCGCAGCCCGCCACCGGCGCGCACGAGGTGATCATCAACGGTCCCCAGTCCGTACTGTCACTAGCAGAGCTACCGGTCGAGCAGGTAGTGGGTGCCGTGGAGGTATGGCGCGAGCGGATGCGCGCACATGCCTCGAGCGCCTACCTGCAGCTGATTGTCAACGAGCGCCGTGAGGCCGGTGCCTCGCTGCCCCACACCCATGCCCAGTTGTATGCGCTGGACTTCGTGCCTACGACCGTCGCGCGCGAGCGCGAGCGCGCGAGCGCCCACACCACCCGCACGATGGGCCAGAGCCTGCTCGGCGATCTCGTCGCCGAGGAGGTGCGCCGCCGCGAGCGAATCGTGGCAATCGACGATGAGGCCGTGCTGATGGCTCCTTTCGCCTCGCGCCTGCCCTTCCAGCTGATGCTCGCGCCGCGCAAACCGCGGGCACGCTTCGAGGACTCGGGGCCGTCCGGTGCCGCGCTGCTACACGACGGCCTCTGCCGACTCGCCCGCCACCTCGGATCGAGCCCGCCACTGAACCTGTGGGTGCGCACCGCACCACTCGGCACGGAGGACTTCTGCTGGCGCATAGACGTGCTGCCGCGCCTCACCCACCTCGCCGGCCTGGAGCTCTCCACCGACGTGAACCTCAACATCGTCGCCCCCGAGGACGCTGCGGCGGCGCTGCGCGACGCGTAGGCTCAGCGGCGATCATGCCTCCCGAGGAACGCTTTGTCCCGCGCTTTGCCGCCGAGCCTCCGCAGGAGGAGCTCCCCTACGGGCGCTGGGCCGAGCGCCTGCGCGAGGAGTTCCTCACTGCTGCCCTGGAGCTGGACGGCGACACGAGCGACCTTGGTGAGCCCAGCTCGATCGCGTGGTACCCGGACCGCACCTGGCACGGCCACACCTACGTGCCGGGAACCGCGCAGACCACAGGCGGATACGAGTTGTTCGGCTACGTCCGCTTCCGACCCGCGCTCACATCTTCCTCAGAGGGAGACGACGGCGAGCCCAGCGACTTCTCCGCACACGTGGATTTCACCGACGAGACCGCCGAGCGCAACCCCGACTGGAAGCTCGACCTTTGCGACGAGATCATCGGCTCCTGGCGGGGGACGCTGGGAGCGGTCGCAGCAATGACGCTCGTATGGGGACGCCCGCTCGTCTCCGGCGGGCGTGTGGTCACCGCCGAGCTCGCCGACCTCGCCGTCGACCAATGCGATCTACTCGACGAACGCTTCACGCTGATCGCACCCGACGACTACCGCCACGACCTGCTTGAGATCAAGCTATACGACGTCAAGGGTCGTGAGCTCGCACGTGAGTCGCTGTATGCCGGCGATGACGACGAAGACGAGTCGCAGGACGAGACCGCGGCCGGGTGACCGCGGTCCCTCCCGCTTGCGCGCCGGCATCGTGTCCGGCGGCCCGCGCCATTTGATCAAAGCGGTCTACGTGAGCTTGCAGGCAGCGATGTCTTTCGCCTTCTGCGCAGCCGGGAGCGGTGAGGCGCTGATCACTTCCACGCACACTTCTTTCGCCGCTGCCCGTGCGCCAGCGAGGTTGCCCGCGGCCGCTTTGCTGCAGATACCTTCGACCTTGCTCTTGGTGCTCGCCGCGAGCGTCGGCTCGCGAGCGATGATCAGTTTGCAGATCGCCACGTAGCTCTTTACTGCCGACGCTTCCCCGGCACTGAGTGGCAACGCGGGCGTCGTGGCCGTCGAAGTCGTAGTCGGCTTGCTCGCCGCGGCTGTGGTCGTCGCCGGCGTGCTCGCCGCTGTCGAGGTAGTCGCCGTCGTGGTCGTGGCCGTCGAGCCACTGGTGGAGGAACTGCCGCTGCTTCCACAGGCAGCGATGAGCGCTGAGCACACCAGCGCGAGGACGAGCACCGCAGGACGCCTTCCGATCATTGATTCCCCCTTTGTTGGTGAGAGCGGCGGCCTGTGGCTGTTGAGCCGATCGGCGAACGCGCTGGGCGTCAAGAGTATCCGTGCTCACGGATACGGCGTAAAGTCGGTACCAGCCTAGATGGCCTTGAAACCACCGCGGTAACCAAGTCCAGAAAGAAGGGGGACCAACTTGCCACAGCTCGCCGGCTACAGAAACGAAGGGATGTTTGGGTCGATCGAGAGCGTCGGTACCGCCGGCGTCTTCGGTCAAGTGATGGGGCTCGTTGCGGTCACGCTGTGCTTTTTCACGCTCGGGTCCTATCTCGGGCGCGAAATCGCCGAGGGCGCCTCGATTGTTTGCTTCATCGGCGGCTTCATTTGCATCATTGGCCTGAACGTTGCACGTCGCTCAGAGAGCCTGTCGATCACGCTGCTGTTTGCCGCCGGCCTGCTGCTGGGGCTCGGCATGGGCGGCGTGCTGGACCGTTACGCCGAAACCGAGCCCGATGCCGTCTGGCAGGCGGCCGCGGCTACCGCACTGTTCGTCGGCGGACTGGGCAGCACCGGCTACGCGATCAGGCGAGACCTCTCCGGTGGCTATCGGTTTCTGTTCTTCCTGCTGCTGGCGCTGATTGTGTTCGGGCTCGTGACGGTGTTCGTCGCCATCCCTGGCGGGAACGTCATCTATGCGCTGCTCGGCCTCGGCATCTTCGGCGCGTATACCGTGCTCGACTTCAACCGCATGCGTCGCGCCGGGATGCAGGAAGCGGTTCCGCTCGCTGCCGGCATCTTCCTCGACGTACTCAACATCTTCTTGTTCTTCCTGCGGTTGTTTGGTGGGGGCCGGGATTGAGGCGATCCGGTGGGGAGACCTACGACCGTATAGGGCACAACTACAGGAGGGTCCGCAGACCCGATCCCCGGACCGCCGCGAGTATCAATGCGACACTCGGAGTCGAACCTGGATTTAACCACTCAGGAGACTGGCTTAGCCGCAGCCAGGGGGGCAGCATTTGCAGGCAGTTAAGGGAGCCGCGATCACAGCGGTTCGCGCCGACTACAAGGAGATGATCGCCGCATGGCGCACAACGTGAATCCCTCCGACTCGCCGACAGCGAAGACCATGGACCGCGCTATCGACCTGGCGATCGAGGGCAACTCGCCCTACCCCGAGCACGCCGCGTTCATCGACGCCGAGTCGCCCCATGCCGGCCACGAGATCACGCGCGCGTTCGACGAGGGCTACGCCCCAGCCTGTTCGCTGACTTATGGCATCCCAAAGCGAATGCGGTCGAACTCTCCCCGCCCAGCCTTCTGGGCAAGCAAGACGTTTGCCCGGTAGGCCATAAGCAGCCGATCGGTCGAATGGCGGTGAGACGGAACGAGTCGGCGAAGCCCGACGACCCAGACCACGACGAGCGAGTAGCCGCCCACGAAGGCCGGCACGACACCCGATTCGTGACGGGCAAACACAGCAAGAAGAGCGACCAATGCAGCGCCAGCGACGAGAGCAAGAGCTTCCTGTCTGCGCGGCGGTCCTCGGTAGTCGCTGCGCCGCATCTGCTCCTTGGCGAACGCCGCCGCAAGACTGGCAAGGTGCGGGTCTGTTACCGCTCGCCCATCACGCAGCGCCCCTGCCACCTCCTTTCGGCCCCGGCGGCCGGCGTGCTTCATGGCCTTACCGAGCTCGCCACGCGGCGAGATGCGCCGAGGATCGAGCAGCGGAGCGCCAAACGGCAAGCCAACAGACACCACGATGCTGACCCAATCCATCTCGTGCCCTTTGTACCACGCGTGCCCGTAGCTCGTGATGCCCCCGCCAGGAGTCGAACCTGGATTTACCGCTTAGGAGGCTGGTGCGCAACGAGGCCCGAAAGGCCCAATCTGTAGGCGAATACAGGCGATTCGTGTCGTTGAGACGCGGACGGATACGGTCGGATTACGGCCGATTGGTTGGGGTTTGGGCAGCAGAATGGGGCTGCTGCCCAAAAGATCGGCGGTCCTGGATACGCTCCGGCGAAGGCACGCGTTCCATATAGTCGGCGGCATGCCGAGCCAGTCGATGGCCGCATTCGAGGAGAACTGCGGGGATGTGGAGCGCCTGCTCGACATCCACCGAGAGCTTGCGGGCGACGGACCAGGGAAGAAGCACGGCTTTGAGGTGCTCAACAAGTCTGCGGTCGTCTTGATGTGCGCCGCATGGGAGGCATACTGCGAGGACATCGCTGCAGAGGCCATCGACCATCTCGTGAACCACGCCGCCAACGCATCGAAGCGTAACCTCAATACGCCGAAGACTGCGAACATTAGGAGCCTGTTTCGAGACGCCATAGGGCTCCGCAATGTGCCTTCAGCCTGGTACTGGCAGAAGATGAGTGCCGTGCAGGCGGCTGAAAAGCTCGATAGCTATGTGACCCTTCGCGGGGACATCGCTCATAGATCGAAGGCCGCCGCAACGATCAAAAAGAGCCACGCAAGCAAGTTTGGAGAGCACGTCAAGAGACTCGTCGAGAAGACCGACTGCTACATCAATTACCAGCTCGAAAAGGCGTGCGGCAAGAGTCTGTTCTAGGGGGAACGAAGAGGGCCTGCCAGACGGGCCAGGGAGGCTCACCAGCCCGGCTCGACCGACTTTGTGGATCAGGCTGCCGCCAGCGCCTCCGCAAGGGTGTCCGGGCTGACAGCGAAGTGCTCAGGGACCGTGACGTTGACGACATGATCGCGTTCGAGCAGCCACTTGGCATTGATGATCGTAAGCCCGATGACCTCGCCTTGGGCGTTGAAGCGGAGGACGTGCCCCTCGGGCGTCTCCTCGCTCACAGCGGCTGGCTGGCGATCTCCGAGATGCAGGTAGAGCACATCTCCGCGGTCGTCGTAGGAGGCGTGGTCGAAGGTCAAGCTGCCGATGGTCACTGTCATTGCGTAGTCAGTCCCGGCGGATCTTTGCGGTTGGCGTAGGCGGTCACGATTCGCGCTGGTGCCTCACTGAAGTGTACGACGACGAACAGCCAGCGGCTAGGGCCAAGATCGCGCCTGTAGTAGCGCTCTCGTCCGGGGCGCGGATCGATGCGCCGATGGTCCGGGGAGCTGACGGTCGCCATGATCTCCTCGCGATAGGGAGCCAACTCTCTGTGCTCGTGGAGAATGTGCTCCCAGCCCTCCTCATCCAGGACGATGACGCGGCCGTCGGGGTCGGTCGTCTCGGCAAGGGTGCTCAAGTGCTCGCCGCCCTGTGGGCAACTGCCCTGCGAGGAGCGCGCTCCTCGCCATCAAGATCAGCAGTCATCCCTTGGATCGCAGGCACGCAAAGAGGCTACAGCGACGCGGAGCTGGTGACCGCTGCATTCAGCCGGGTGGGGGAGGCTCGCGGCACGCCTTCACGAATGCCCAGCCAAAATCCGTGAAGGTAGCGCCTGACACGGAGGCTCCGGTGTCCGTAATGCTGCCGACTGTGGTGGGCATGATCCGGGTGTAGCGCAGCACGCCGACGCGGACGAGGTTGTCGAGGTGTGGTCCGCTCGCCCCCTGGCTCACAAGCTGTATCGGCGTGAGCGCTGATCTTCGGGTGACGCCGCAAAGTTCGCTTTGTCCGCTAGATGGTTGAGCGTCCGTGCCTCCACGGGCTCAAGCTGGTCCAGTACGACGCGGAACGCCGCGTGAACGTCGGGCGTGCCTTCGGTGATTGCGTTGACGAGCAGGTTCGCCCACACGACCTGCATGTCCTCGTCGTCGGCCCACGACCCTTCTTCGAGGATTCGCAAGACGATCGGGTCCTCGACGGAGGCGAGTGGCAGGTTCAGCGTTCGGATCTTCTGAGCGGCGAGGGTGGCCTCTCGCGCGAGGTTCGGGAGCTGCCGGTAGTAGATGCGTTGCTTGAGGTAGTCGAACCGCTGCTTCACCGGGCCAAGGAGGCCCGTCTGCTCGGAGAACGTGTTGAGGGCTGCTTCGGCGGATGCGCGGTAGACCTCGATCTCGTCGGTCACGCCGCACATGATGCCGGACGGCAGCGCAAGCCGGAGTTGCCAAATCGGTCGTGAGGCATTAGCTTGGGGCAGCGCCGCCTACCTGAAAACTGGCGCACTTACGCAAGCATTTCGCGTCCAAATCGGAGATGTGACTGGATTCTCTGTGACAAAGAGCCGAAAGCTTCTTGAGCGGCAGTTGAATGTGCTCGGCAATGGCACGCAGCTGGCCTCCGTTAGCGTCAACCACGGTACGCCTGAGCTCATCGAACGTTGGTTTCGCTCTCACCCCCTATTTGGGACGCGAGCTACTCCCGTGACCGTGGCTGCGCCAACTGCAAGTCTGCCGGCGTCGCTCATCGCAGACGAGCTGAGAAAGCTCGGTGACCTCAAGGCCGAGGGGCTGCTCACCGACGAGGAGTTTCTGGCTCAGAAGCAGCGACTACTCGACGGATAATGCTTGAGTGCGAGCGCAGGACGTCTCTCACCCTATGCCAGCCCGCCGCGCGGGAATGGGCAGCAGCGGGGCGTAGGCGCCCTCGACAAGAGGTTGCCGCGGCCAACGGGCGGAGCCCCAAAGCCGCTTGAACACAGGGCTTTCTCAGTAGTGCCCCCGCCAGGAGTCGAACCTGGATTTACCGCTTAGGAGGCGGTCGTCTTATCCATTGGACTACGAGGGCGCGGCCGATCACACTTGGCGACAGGCTCAGGGAAGGCTACCGGCGCCGTGCGTAGCGACGCCACCAATCCGGCAACTGGTGCCTGTGGACTGCAACCGGCACTACCTGTCCGGGCGCTCCGGGTAGACCTCGTCGATGGTGCTCAGCGCCACGTACGGCGCGCCCGCTGCACGCTCGATCGCAGCGCCACCGCCAGCCATGCGGTCGAGCACGCTGACAACACCGCAGATCTGATGGCCGGCCGCTTGTAGCGCGGCGATCGCCGCGAGCGTGGAGCCACCCGTGGTGACGACATCCTCAACGACCACACAGCGATCATCGGGGTCCAGTACAGGACCCTCGATACGTCGCTGCAAGCCGTGTGCCTTGGCGTCCTTGCGCACAAAGAAGGCCTTTGCCCTGGCCCCTCCGGCGAGTGCTGCACATGCCACGGGATCTGCTCCCATCGTCATGCCGCCCACTGCGGTGGCCCCCCACTGCGATACCTGTGCAGCGAGCAGCGCAGCCAGCGCCGCGAATCCCTCCGGTCGCAAGATCGCACGCTTAGCATCCACGTAGTACTGGGCAACAGCGCCGCTGGTGAGCGTGACCTCACCGATGATCAGAGCGTGCTCTTGCAACTCTGCCACTAGACGCTCGCGCGCGGCAGGAACATCGCTCGTATATACGTCCATGGTGCTCACGCAGTCACCTAATCTAGCGCCGCTATTTCCCGATACACGAGGTTGTGATCCCCTCGATCGTGAAATTGCTCAGATTTGCCTCGATTGTGATCTGCGGGATTGTGATCGCGTCCTTCGCGATCTTCGTGATCAATCAGACCAGCGCCGCCTCCAAGCACCAGTCCGCGGAGGTCAGCAACGGCCCGTCGACGGGCGCCGGGGAAAGTACAGCCGCGGGGTCTAAGTCGCATGAAGGCACGGTCCACAAAGCGATCGACGAAGCCTCGACGCAGCTGACCTCGCCCTTTGCAGGGGTGATATCGGGCTCGAGCAGCGAATGGCTAATCCGCGGTGTGAAGCTGCTGCTAGCGCTGGTCGTCTACGGCCTTGGCTTTGGCTACCTGGCCCGCGTACTGCACGTCAGGGTTTGAGCCTCCCCTGAACCGCACTTCACGGAGAGCTTGCGGGCGGCTGAGAAAGTAGCGCCTGCTAGGGGCCGGCGTTGGTGCTCACACGCGCGCTGCCGCCACCATCTTGGTTGTATACGTCCACCGGCGTGCCGGCGCGCACCCACCCATAGATCGCTGGGGCATCAGAAATCGGCACGCGCAGGCAGCCATGGCTAGCCGCGTATGTGGGGACTTCTGCGTAGCCATGGATCGCGTAGCCACGGATGAAGTAGTTGGAGTCGACCATGCCCTCGCTGTTTTCCCCCGGCGTCTTCTCATACACCTGGAAGCGCCCGATCACAGTCGGCGTGGAAGGCTTCCCCGAGCTGGTCGTGTAGATCTTGTATACGCGCCCGCCCGGTTCGATCTCGGCGAGCACCTGTTTGGTGAGGTTAGCCTCGACGTGACGACCGTCGCCGCGATAGCGCACGCGGAAGCTACCGACGTGGCGCGCGAGCAGCTCGAACACCCGCTTGCCCGCGAAAGGGACCCGATCGAGACCCGTCATCTTGCGGTAGGCAACCAGCGCAAGGCCGGTCCCTTCGTCGAACACGCCTGTCAACGGCACCGCGTAATGCAGCGAGTTCAGCTCACTCTGAAGCAGACGCACCGACTGGTCGTGGGCGCCCGGTCCCAGGTTTGCGTGGACGTAGCGAAACGTCACCGAATGAGCGTCAAAGGCAGCTTGCTGCGCAGTTGCAGCGTGCGCCGCACGCACTTGTGCGAGCCCTGCGTAGTGGCTGGAGAAGTCCGCACGCACTTGCCCCGTACCGTTGCTCGTAGGTTGCACGCTTAGGACTCTCACCGCCACCTGGCGACCGTCGAGATAGAGCCCTAGCTCGAGCGTCTGTCCCGCCACATAGGGCGTGATGCTCGCGCGGGCGATCACCCGCCGACCCACCAGCGCAAACAGCGGGCTGCCGCCAACACCCTGCACGGAGACCTTGGCTTGCCCAGACACGGGGGCGACAGCGGGCGTGTTCGGACTCGGCGCCGTTTCCGCAGCGCCCGCGACGGGCACGAGCAAGCCCGCGGCAGACAGCGCGATAAGACATACGCTCACTGCGCAGGCTGTGATCAGGCGACTGACTCGCATATTCAGATCCTACGTGCCAGGCCCCGCGGAGCGACCTCCGGGGCGATCAGACCGAGGCGCTTGCACGCCAGCACTACCGCGCCAATGCCTACTAGGGCGCTCACGATCAGCACCGGCACCTGCCAGCCCCAGTGCTCCAGGCTGGAAAACGCAATCGAGTTGTTCAACGAGTGGGCGATCATGCATGGGTATAGCGATCCGGTGTAGCGGTAGAGCAGGCAGAGCCCAAAGCCCAGGGCCGCAAGCGGCGCGAGGTCAAGTACCGGCGCTGACTCAGCGTGCACAGCGCCAAACACGAGGCCAGTGATGAGCGCCGCAGGCAGCGTGCCTCGCCAGTTGCGTAGCGCCGTGAACATGTAGCCGCGAAACAGGAACTCCTCGCACATGGGGGCCACAACGCATGTCAGGGCGGCGCTGAGCACCAGCAGCACGGCGCCTTCGTTGGACCCGAGCTGTTCGAGGGTCTTCTCTTCGCCCGGGTGGGTAATGGCCGCCCACAGCGCCGTCAACACGATGAACGCGACGAGCAACACCAGGATCAGGCCGCTGGCGAAGCGCCAGCCGGCAGCAGGAGGGCGCAGGCCGAACTGCCACGATCGCACCACTCGCCCACCGACGTGCGCGCAATAGACCGCGGCGAACACGAAACCGAGATCCTGCACGATCGTGTCAGCAATCGACAGGCCGGGAGGAAAATGACTGCTTGACACCTTCACGCCAAATAGCAGCGCAGCGGGAATGTCTACCAGCACGCCACCAAGCGCGGCTAGCACGATGCCCCCGACGAGCGCGATCGGAGCTGTCCACGCAGGCCAGCTGGTCGTGGGAGATCGCGAGCGATCCCCCTCTTGAGGAGGCGGAGGCGGAACGACCGCATCCTGGGGAAGCAACGATGCCACCCTCATGCCACCCAATGCCAGGTGGCAAACTGGCCCACGAACACGACCATCAGCAGGGCCGACAGCACGAGTGCCGGCCTCTGCGCTCGTGGATGCTCGCTCAGCCATGCTCCCAGCCAGATCGTCAGCGGGAACAGCACCAGCAGGAAGCGCGGCAGTGACATCAGCGGTTCGGAGCTGACGGGATATGACAGCGGCAACGCAAGCGCGGCCATCACATACACGCCATATGCAAGCGGCAGCCTGCGGAACACACCGACGACCGCGGGAATCGCGGCGAGCAGGAACAGTAGGCCCACGAGGTTGTGTCCGGCACTCACGAACGGGCTACCGCTGCCCGCCGGGAAGTACACGTGCTGGCGTTGGAACGAGAGCAGTTGGCGAGCACCCTCGAAGGCAGCCTTGAAGGCATCCCACACACCCAGATACGGACCCGCGAAGTGCCGACCCCACACGTCCTGGGCATGCAGTGGGGCAAGCGGTTCACCTCCTGAGAGGCCGAGATACGACCCATATGCGATCACGCCCACCGGCAACGCAAGAAGCCACAGCGCGTCCGCCCGCAGGCGATAGCGCGGCCGTAGCAGCGAGCGCGATGAACGCTCCACGTCAGGGGCTCGATCCTCCCGCGGGCCGTACAGGTAGATCATGGCGGCTGGCAGCACCAGCACTAGACCGGTGCTGCGTGTGGCGCCAGCGAGCGCGCCGAGGATCCCCACCCACATCCAGCGGCCGTGACGGGCACTCCAAAACAGGCCAACCGACAGTGCCAGGTATAGAGCCTCGGAGTAGACCGCCGAGAGGAAGAATGCCATCGGCGCAAACGCGGTGAAGATCACCGCCAGGCGCGCTGCCTCGCCCACGCGATCGTCCGTGAGCGAAAGATGTGCGGTGCGAGCGAGCTCCAGCGTCGTCAGGCGGTGGATGCCGTAGAGCGCCAACGCGAGGGCCGCCACTGACAGCAGCACGCCGGCCAATATCGATGGCACGCCCAACCAGGAAACCGCCCGCAGACCGAGGGGGTAGAGGGGGAAGAACGCCGTGCGCGAGGCCGTATAGACACCGAGGTCAGGGCGATAGCCATAGTGCGCGATCACCAGGTACCACGCACCATCCCAGCGCGCGGCGGGAGCCGCCAAGAGGTTGCCAAGCCAGCCAAAACCCCTAGTCACGCCGGGGGGATTCAGCGTTTTGCGCAGCGGGCCGAAGCCGAATGCCAGCACGGTGCCGACACCGGCGATCCACACCAGCAGGCGCGAACTCCACAGCGCCTGCCAGCTATCACGCACTGCGACCATGCGCGCAGGGTCCGCGCGCAAGCGCGTCAACCAACCGGGCACCGAGCGCGCCCCCGAGCGCTGCTCGACCACGGTCTCAACGATCGGGGAACGCACAGCTGGGCTCAGCACTGCGCGCTGCGTGCTAGCCGGCTCAATGGTGTCGGAACTCATGGCGGAGCACCGAGCGTAGATGATCGATTCCGAGATAAGCGCGGTTGCAGGCGGCGAGAAATCAGAGGCTGCACGGTAATCTCGACCTTCCAGCGATGTCCAGGCAAGCACGAAACCGCCGTCGCAACCGCCGCACAGGTACGCGCTTTCTGTTTGTCAGTGCGAGCGTACTAGCGATCACGCTGGTCGTCGGCGTGATCGCTGCCGTGGGCTACGTCCTGCATGTTGCCGACTCGGCTCCCTCGCTGTCCACGCTTCACCCTCTGCTCAGCGGCGGCTCCTCGCAAGTGTTCGCGGCCAATGGCGAACGCCTCGGCTTCATCCAGTCAGATGAACTGCGCACCCCGGTGGGCTGGAGCGAAATCCCCGCCAACCTCAAGAACGCCACCGTGGCGATCGAGGACCAACGCTTTTATAAAAACGACGGCGTCGACCTGACGGGGATCTTCCGCGCGGCAGTCAAGGACGTCACCGAGGGCGCTGCCCTGCAGGGCGGCTCGACGATCACCATGCAACTGATCCGCAACCTGTATCTGGGGGGCGACCAGCACACCCTGAAGCAAAAGATCATCGAGGCCAAGCTGGCGCTCGAGTACGAGGAACACCACAGCAAGCACTCGATCCTCAACAGCTATCTCAACAGCGTGCCGTACGGGACCGTGGGTGGGCAGACGGCGGTGGGAGTGCAGGCCGCGGCGCGCATCTTCTTCGACAAGCCCGTCTCGCAACTGGACCTGGAGCAGTCGGCGTTGCTCGCTGGTCTGCCACAAGCGCCCTCGCAGTACAACCCGCTGCTGTACCCGGGGGCTGCCAGAGAACGACGCAATGAGGTTCTGGCGAAGATGGCCGAACTGCATTACATCACTCATGCTCAGGCACGAGAAGCGGAGGGCGACTCGCTGGAGGTTGATCCAGGCCACTACTACTCCGAACGCAAAGAGGACTTCTTCTTCGAATACGTCCATCAGCAGCTAGTCGAACGCTACGGCGCGAAGACCGTCGAACATGGCGGTCTGAAGGTGTACACGACAATCGACCTGAACATGCAGCGCCTGGCGCGCAAAGCGATCGCAGAAGTACTGGATGAGCCGGAAGATCCGGCGTCGGCAATCGTCACCCTCAACCCACACAATGGCGACATCGAGGCGATGGCCGAGTCCGAGAGCTATGAGCAGTCGCAGTACAACCTGGCTGCCGACGGACACCGCCAGCCGGGCTCGACGTTCAAGGCCATCGACCTGGCCGATGCGCTCAGCCGCGGCATCGACCCGTACACGACCGACTACTTCTCCCACACGCTCGAACCAGGTTGGCTGCCCTCAGAACCGAAGTACAAAGTCGAGACCTTCGAGGGCACCTCCTTGAACAAGTCGATCAATTTGGTGCAGGCGACACTGACCTCGGACAACACCGTCTATGCCCAGCTAGCCGCTGACCTGGGCGAGGAAACAGTCACGCATACCGCTTACGCAATGGGGGTAAAAACACATCTGTCGAGCTATCCGGCCGAAGCGCTCGGAGGATTGACCCTGGGTGTGACACCCCTGGAAATGGCGGATGTATACGCGACGCTTGCCGACGGTGGCTACCGCAACGAACCGATCGCCATCACCAAAGTTGTGTTCCCCGACGGCCACACGGACAACAACTGGGGTGAACCCCACCGGGTGAAAGTGCTCAGCGAAGCCGTCACTGCAGTGGAGACGAGCATCCTGCATGAAAACGTCGAGGCAGGCACCGCCACGCGCTCGGCGATCAACTGCCCGACGGCTGCCAAGACCGGGACCACCAGCGAACTGGTCGACGCATGGTTGGACGGCTACACGCCCGACTACTCGACGGTCGTGTGGATGGGATACCCCAACAAGCGCGTATCCATGACCGACGTGCACGGTGAGCCCCAGCAGGGCGGCTATCTGCCTGCGGAAATCTGGCACGCATACATGGCCGCGGTCACCGAAAACCAATCTTGCGTGCAGTTCCCGCCTTCCAAAGAAACGATCAACTACACCCCCTTCTACGGAAAGTATGCGTCCACCGGCGAGGCCGAAGCGAGCAAAGCCGCCGAACAACTCGCCACCGAACACCCAATCCACCACCGATCCAAGACGCCAGGTGCAGCACGACCGCAAGCGGGCGGCGGCCCAGCGGAAGCCAACACTCCGGCACCTGAACGCAAAGCCCCAAGCGAACGTCAGGTGCCGCCGGCAGCACGCGAACCGCCCGTTAGGCAAACCGGCGGATCGCCCTCAGGCTGAGGGCTGTCGCGCCTCATCACATAGCGGTTCGCGCCGACCCAAGCCCCTCCGCGACCCCAGCGCTGGTAGTTTGAGTCTCGATACAACGAAATCAAACGAACGGTCGGGGCTACCGACCAGATGGGGTACAGCGTGGCAAAGGAGGACAAGGTTGAATTCGAGGGCGAGGTGATCGAGGCTTTGCCGAACGCAATGTTCCGTGTAAAGCTCGACAACGACCATGTCGTCCTCGGACACGTCGCAGGCAAGATGCGCCGCTTCCGCATCCGCATCCTGCCGGGTGATCGCGTTCGCTGCGAGCTCTCGCCGTACGACCTCGATCGCGCACGGATCGTCTACCGACACCGCTGAGGGCGGCATCGCCGAGCGCGCACTGATCGAATCGATCGCTGCAGAGCTGACCAGCTCGCAGCGAACAGCGAGGCTCATTCGGGGAATTGGCGACGACGCGGCGGTAGTACGAGCGCGCGCCATCTGCGTGACGTCGGTCGATGCGATGGTCGAGGGGGTCCACTTCCGCCTGGACGAGGGTTGGGCGAGCGCCGGCGAGGTTGGACACCGGGCGCTTGCTGGCGCTCTCTCGGACCTGGCAGCGATGGGAGCAGACCCAGGTGAGGCATACCTTGTACTCGGCCTACCAGCGGGCTTTGGCGAGCAGCGCGCACTCGAGCTGGCGCGTGCAGCCGCGGCACTGGCCGAGCATACCGGCACGGTTATCGCCGGCGGCGACGTGGTCAGCGCGCCGGCCCTTACCGTGTCGGTTACAGCTGTCGGCTGGGGGGACGACGCGGAGACACTCGTCGGTCGCGATGGCGCACAGGTGGGTGATCTCGTGGGCGTGACCGGCCTACTGGGCGCAGCTGGTGCGAGCCTCGCACTGCTGAGCGGCCGCGCAAAGATCTCCACACCTGAGGGCCAAGCCGCACTTGCCCGCGCCCGTCATCCGCTGCCGCGCCTAAAGGAGGGGCGCGCGCTGGCTGGGGCAGGCGTGCATGCGATGATCGACCTGTCCGATGGGCTCGCGACGGACGTGGGCCACATCGCGCGTGCGAGCGGCGTGCACGTGCAGGTATCGCTCGGAGCGCTGCCGCTGCACAGCGGCGTGGCCGAGGTCGCAGCCAAGCTCGACATGCCGGCCTGGCAGCTTGCAGCCAGCGGCGGCGAAGACTACGAGCTGTGCTTCTGCGCCGGGGTGGAGGATCGCGAGCGTGTGGAGCAGACGCTACTGGAGCTCGGCGGCGCACCCGTCACGTGGATCGGCCAGGTACTGGAAGGTCCGGTGGGCGTAGTGCTCTTAGACGAGCGGGGAAACGTTGTGCGGATCGAGGGATACGAGCATGCTCTCTAGCGCGCTGGGGACCGCGCGCACGGACGCCCGTGCGGCAGCGTGTTGAGCTTCGATCGGGTGAGCGATCGCGCCGCCGGGCAGGACACGGGCGGCACCCTCAGGGATCGTGCGCGTGAGCCTCGCGTAGACCAGCAGGCGTTTGGCCGCGCTGAACACCGGCGTGCACGCTGAGAGCACCAGGCGCGTATAGCCGACCTCGGCCACCGCGGCGGGCACGTCCGTGGGGGACACGACCCGCTGGCCGATGACCGTATAGGTGAAGTGCGCATAGGGCATGTCAAGCACGATGTGGTTGCCGGGTTTGAGGAAGTTGATTTCACGGAACGGCGCCAGGTAGGTCGTGCGGTGCCCGGCGATGGCAGTTGTTCCAGGGATACCGGGGAAGTGAGTTTCCTTGTAGATGCCGGGGCCTTTGATGAGGTCTTCGGTGTTGGTGCCGTCCACGACCACGTAGCGTGCGTTTACTCGGGGTATCCAGATGCGCCCGATCGGGGCGCCGTCAGGGGAATGACGTTCGAGCTGCCCCGCCAGGTAGGAGATGCGGGCACGCTCGTCCGAGAGACTGGCTAGCGCAACGCGCTCGACGGGGGTAGGCGCAGCGCGTTCGACCTTGCGTAGCTCGCCATTCAAGTGGCTCTGTTCCAGCAGTGCATAGAGCGCCGTTACCGGCTCCTGCCACACAAGCGTGACCACCGCGTCGAGCAGCGCCAGAGCACCCACGATGATCAGCGCAACGGCCGCCACACGCAGGGCACGGGCGCGGGCAGGGCGACGATCGCTGCGCTGCGGAAGGCCGCCGGCGGGCGCTGTGGTGAGTTCGAGCTCAGACACCGCGCATCTATAGTCGCAGAGCGGACTCCGTACCACCAAGCGATCCTGGTCCCGCGTACGACATCGGTCCACGGATCGTGACCTCGATCCGCTCGCCCGTGAGCGGATCGGGAATGTCAGGTATGGACGTGAGCGCCAGCATCGCTGCCACGGCAACACAGCCAAGTGCCACGCTCCACAGGATCGCCCCGACGAGCCCAACGTAGCCACCGGCCACCAGCAGCACGCCCGTCCTCGCGACCGCGCCGACATCCAGCCCGAACTGGTGGGAGTAGAAAACGATCAGCAGGACTAGTGGCGCGACACCGACTGCGACGAGCGCGAGTGACACCAGACGGCGGGAGTGCTCGCGCAGCCCGAGCGCGTCGGGTGCGGCAAGCAACAGCCATAGGTGCAGCGCAGGAATCGCAAGCAGCGCCGTAAGCGGGTTGGCAAGCCATGTGAGCAGCGTTACCACGAGCGCCACCAGCACCATCGCCAGGCCCGTCACCTCGACAGACGGGCGTGTACCCCAACCCATGCGCCGCACACCGACGCGCCACAACAGCCATGTCAGTGCGAACGTCAACGCGATCGTCAGCACGGCAGTTACCGCCTCGCCGGCGAACGGGAGAGCGCTGGAGAGAACTGGCCCGAGAGGCGTCGCACCGAGAATGCCGAGCCATCCCAGCAAGTAGGCGAGTAGCGCACAGCTAAAGAACGGCAGGGCGCAGCTAAGCGTCCAGAGCATCCAGCGCCCGGTTGGCAAACGCCGGCGGCGGGCGCGTGCGAGCCCGTCCACGGCGGCGACGAGCGGCGGCAACACCAGAGCGAGCACGAGCAGCCGTAGCACCCACATCGGCATCGTCTTATGTGCCAACAGCAAACCGGTCTGCATCGCCGGGGACACGTCTGGAGCTGCATCGAGCGCATCCACGGCACTCAGCGCCGCCCGGCCGAAACCTTCCAGGCGTTCCATGCTCACCCGTTCGCCCGGCGCTGGGGCGCGTTCTCCCGAGGTTTGGATCAACACCGACGGCAGGCCGGCTGCACCCAGCACCGCCTGTTCACCGAGCGCCATTGGAAACACTAGATGCGCGAGCTGCGCGAGCGCGCTCGGCGATCCCGGGTTGTCTATGACCTCATGGGAGATCGCGGCCTCGACAGTGCGCTGCAGCTGTATCGGGGCAGAGCCCAGCCCGTCGGAGAAGGGCACGACAAGCGGCCTACTGGTGTTCGTGCCGGCGACGTCCCCCAAGACGATCGCCGCATCGGGCGACCCGCCTACACCCCCTCCAGCGGTACTCGAGCCCAGCGCTTGGAGCTGGGACACCAGCTCCGACGCGCCCGCCGAGCCACCACTGCCACCACTGGTGGAGGCCAGAATGATCGTGCGCTTGGTCTCGCGAGCAGCGAACACCCGGGCCAGCTCTAGTAGCGCGGCGGTCCCGGACAGTTCTGCTTGAGCTCCCCGCGCAGCGGCATCACGGTGCGCAACGATCAAGATCGGCGGGGAGCTGATCGAGCCGGGGCGCTGTGCGATCACGTTCGTGAGAGTCCGTTCGCCGTCGATCGTCTGGGCCTGGAAACGCAGGCTGTGCACAGAGAAACCACCACCCGCGGTACCACCCAGCCCTTCGAGCGTCCGCTGTACATGCTCGGCCAGTTCGTCATCGCCGGCGCTCCCGGGGCGCCGCTGCGGGTACCGGGCGACCATGCTCTTCAGTTCAGCGAACGCCGGGGCGCCTTCAAAGGCGTCGGGGGCGAGCGTGGACGTGAGCGGCGCGGGACGCCCGTGGAGGGAGAATGCAGCGACCGCAAGCACGAACAGGAACGGCACGAATGCCGCTCGGTACAACCGTCCGTTGAGCATGCCTAGACCATAACCAGCGCGTCGGCTCTGCGTGCAGGCCGGACTCCAGGCTCGCGCAAACGCGCTCGAGACCTATAAGCGCGGGTTTGCCCGAGCGGTTAGGTATCGTCCCGGCGCGTGCTCCAGCCTGTCGCCGTCGCCCACAAGACGCTCAACGATTACACGCATATCTGCGGGCGCGAGCTGATCGCCGAAATCCGCGAGCTGGCCGAGCCACTGAAGGGCCAGCGAGTCGTGCATATCTCGGCCACCGCATTCGGGGGTGGCGTCTCGGAGATCCTGTACACGCTCGTACCGCTGATGCGCGACGTCGGCCTGGACTGCGAGTGGCAGGTGATCTACGGCCGCGAAGAGTTCTTCAACGCGACCAAGCTGATGCACAACGCACTACAGGGCGCGCCTCAGGATCTCGACGAGGAGCAGTGGGCAACGTGGCTGCGATACAACGAGATGAACGCCGCTGAGCTGAGCGGTGGCTGGGATGTGTGCCTCGTTCACGACCCCCAGCCGGCGGCGCTGTGCCAGCTGGTCCCGGAGAAGGCCAAGGGCTGGGTCTGGCGCTGCCACATCGACGTGTCAACGCCCAACCCGGACACGATCAGCCGTCTGCTGCCTTACATCCAGGACTATCCGCAGTCGCTGTTCCACATGCAGGAGTACGTGCCTGACGGCATGAAGGGCCACGTCAACGTAGTGCCGCCGGCGATCGACCCGCTGACGCCGAAGAACATGGCGCTCTCCCCAGAAGACGGGGCGTTCGTGTGCGGCCAGTTCGGGATCGACGTCGACCGGCCGCTGATCTGCCAGGTCTCGCGCTTCGATCCGTGGAAGGACCCGCTGGGCGTGATCGACGCCTATCACCAGGTCAAGGAACAGATGCCCGACGTGCAGCTCGCGCTGGTGGGCTCGATGGCCAGCGACGACCCGGAGGGCTGGGACTATTTCAACGCCACCGTTGCCCACGCCGACGGCGACTCGGACATACACATCCTCAACAACTTCAACAACGTCGGCGCGATCGAGGTCAACGCGTTCCAGTCGCACGCGGACGTGCTGATCCAGAAGTCCACCCGCGAGGGCTTCGGGCTGACCGTTTCGGAGGCAATCTGGAAGGCGCGTCCATTCGTCGGCGGCAACGTCGGCGGCATCCCGCTACAGATCGAGGACGGCATGACCGGCTTTCTCGTGTCTAGCCCCGAGGAATGCGCGCAGCGCACGTTGGAGTTCCTGCAGGATCCCGAGCTCGGACGCACGCTCGGCAGGCGCGGCAAGGAGCACGTCCGTGCGCACTTCCTTACCCCGCGCTACCTACGCGACTACCTCAAGATCTTCAACGAGCTCCGAGAGGCATGACCGGCAAGCCGGCACAGCGCCCTGCGCTGGTGCTGGTGAGCAACCGTGGCCCGGTGACCTTCCAGCAGGGCGGCGAGATCCAGCGCGGCTCCGGCGGCCTGGTGACGGCACTGACGGGCCTTGCCTCGCACCGGGATGCAATCTGGATCGCCTCGGCGATGAGCGAGTTCGACGCGGAGGCCTCGCGCGAGCACGACGGGCGTGCCTTCCCAGTGCGGGCCCCTGGCGGGGGCGAATACCAGGTGCGTCTGGTCGTCAGCGACCCGGACGCGTACGACCGCTTCTACAACGTGTTCGCCAACCCGATGCTGTGGTTCATCCAGCACTACCTGTGGGACCTGTCCAACGCGCCGGACATCCGCCGTGAGGAGGTGGAAGCGTTCGAGTTCGGCTACAACGTCGTCAACGAAGATCTCGCGCGGGCGGTAGTGGAGCAGCTCGAGGGCAGTAGCGAGCCGGTGGTGATGGTGCACGACTACCACCTTTACACGCTGCCGGACCTCGTCCGCCGCGCCCGACCGGACGTGTTCCTGCACCATTTCATCCACATCCCGTGGACGCAGCCGGACGCGTGGCGGGTGCTACCCACGCGGATCCGCGAGGAGATCTACACCGGCCTTCTGGCCAACGACATCATTGGCTTTCACACCCGCTCCTACAGGCACAACTTCCTGCAGTGCTGTCGCGATCTGATGGACCTGGACGTGGACTTCGAGCGGGGGCTCGTGCGCTTTGGCGAACGGGAGGTGTGGGTCAGGGCCTACCCGCTGCCGATCGACCACCAGAGCACCCGCCAAATCGCGCAGAGCACACGCGTGAGGGAATTTGAGGAGGAGCTGCTGCGACGCCGACGCGACTTCCTGATCCTGCGGGTAGACCGCGCGGATCTGAGCAAGAACGTGCTGCGCGGGTTCTCCGCGTTTGACCTGTTCCTTGAGCAGCATCCAGAGTTCACCGAGCGGGTCACTTTCATGGCACAGCTGATGCCATCACGTACGGACGTGCCGCAATATGCGGAGTACCTGGAGCGGATCGAGGCGCTCGTGGCAGTGGTCAACCACCGTCACGGCACACCCGACTGGATGCCCATTCAACTGAAGCTGCGCGACGACCTCGAGGAGGCGATGGCTGCATACAAGCACTACGACGTGCTGCTCGTCAACGCGATGTTCGACGGCATGAACCTGGTGGCCAAGGAGGGGCCGATCGTCAACGAGCGCGAGGGCGTATCGATCCTCTCGGAGAACACCGGCGCCCATGAGGAGCTCGGCGAGTACGCGCTGTCAGTGAACCCGTTCGACATCCAAGAGCTCGCCAACTCGATCTACGCGGCGCTGACCATGGACGCCCGCGAGCGTCGACGCCGCGCACAGGGGCTCGCGCAGATCGTCACCTCGCGCGACCCTGGCGACTGGATCGACGAGCAGCTGGCCGATATCCGCGCCAAGGGCGCTACCCGCTAGCCCGACTCGGGAACCAAAGTCATAACCCGCTACTCTTTGCGGCCGACGCAGATGACCATGCCCGCACCCACATATGACCTCGTGCTGATGCTTGACACCCAGGCCGAGGAGAGTACGCGCGCGAAGATCGTTGCGGATACCCGCGCCGCGGTGGAGTCGCAGGGCGAGTTGCTCCGCTACGACGAGTGGGGCGAGCGGCCGCTGACCTACCCGATTCGCAAAAAAGCGAGCGCCGAGTATCACCTGCTGCAGTTCCATGCCGGGAGCGCTGAGCTGTTGGACGGCCTGGATCGCACACTGCGGATCACCGATGGCGTGATGCGCTTCCGCATTATCAAGCTGGCTCCGGGTGTCCCGGACGCACCGGACATGCGCTCCGCTGCGGCACCTGCCCGACCTGCGGAGACCGAGCCGGCGCTAGAGATCCCGCCGGCGGTCGACGTTGAGATCGCTGCACTCGGCGAGCCCGTTTAGAACCCTGTAGAAAGCTAGCCGCCGTAGAAGTTTGCGGGCGGAGCACCGCGCGCTTATGCATCTGGAGCGAGCGTAATAAGATCCGGCCATGGGCTGGGCAGAGGCTGAAGACATGACAGATCGAAGCGTGAGCCGCACCGATGTCCTGCGTGCCTCGCCGCCGATGTTTGACTCGAAGGTGCTCGACGCGCTCTCGCGTGTGCATCCCGTGGTCCCTGTTGTCATTTTTCTGCCCGCAATCGTCGCGCTTGCCGCGTGGGCGCTGTCGGGCGTGGGCGCGCTCGTAGCTGCCGCACTCGCTCTGGCGGGCTATGCGCTGTGGACGCTATTCGAGTACTGGCTGCACCGGATCGTGTTCCACTTCGAGCCAGAGGACGGATTTGGTGCTCGTCTGCATTGGATCATCCACGGCGTCCACCACGACCACCCGAACGACCCAATGCGCCTGGTAATGCCGCCGTCCGTCAGCATGCCGTTGGGTGCCGTGGTGTTCGGGATCCTGTACCTGATCTTCGGCTCGCATTACGCGCCGGCTCTCGGCGCAGGCTTCTTCGCCGGCTACCTCGTGTACGACCTCACCCACTATTACCTCCATCACTTCCGCCCTCGGGGGCGACTGGGTAGGGCACTGCGCGAGCGGCATATGCGCCACCACTTTCAGGACGACACCCGCGGCTTTGGGATCAGCGCGCCATACTGGGATGAGGTCTTCCGCACCTCATCGCGTACGAAGCGATCTGCGAGCCCACCAAGAACTTCGCAATAAGCGGGATAAGCGCCCGCCGGGACCACCTTCAGAAGAGTCGCGCCCGCAGGCGGCTCTAGACTCGGTGATCGAGTTCACGGGCCGGCATATGTGTGGGCCCATGACTACTGAGCAACAAGCTGAAAGGAATTGAGCCCATGGCTGGCACCAACATCAACCGGGTCGTGCTGACCGGCAACCTGACCGCCGATCCCGAGCTGCGTTCGCTCCCCAGCGGAACATCCGTGTGCGAGCTGCGGGTGGCCTGTAACGGCCGTCGTAAGGATCCAAGCAGCGGCGAATGGGTTGACAAGCCCAACTACTTCAACGTCAAGGTATGGGGCGCACAGGGCGAGAACGCCGCGCGCTACCTCTCCAAGGGACGGCCGGTTGCGCTCGATGGCCGCCTCGATTGGCGGGAGTGGGAGGCGCAGGATGGGACAAAGCGCCAAGCAATCGATATCATTGCTGACTCGGTGCAGTTCCTGGGCTCGCGTGAAGAGGGCTCTGGCGGAGGCGGCTTTTCCGGCAACGGGGCCTCCAGGGGCAGCGACATTCCCGTCGACGAAGGGGATTTCCAGCCAGCACCGGTCTCCGGCGGCGCCGGAGACGACGATATCCCGTTCTAGCCAGTACAGCGAGGTTCTTGTGTTTTCAGCCGCAGCCGTGTCCAAGCAGCACGCCAGTAGCAAGGAAAGAAGCTGATGGCCAAGGCACGCGGTCGCGGCAAGCCGGTGCGCCGGCGCGATAAGAAGGGCGGTCCCGGCAGCGGACGGCGCAAGCCCTGCCAGCACTGCCGCGACAAGGTCGAGCAGGTCGACTACAAGGATGTCGCCTCACTACGGAAGTTCATCTCCGAGAAGGGCAAGATCCGCTCACGGCGCATTACCGGCTCCTGCCGGCGCCACCAGGTGCAGATCGCCCGTGCAGTCAAGCGAGCCCGTGAGCTGGCCCTACTGCCATATGTGAACGAGGGTGGCCGCGATGACAGCCCCCGCCGTGAGCGCGGCGACCGCGATCGCGAACGCTAGGCGGCTGCCATGCCAGAAGCGATTCTCCTCAAGGACGTCGACACGCTCGGCGAGCAGGGCAACGTGGTGGATGTCTCCAAGGGATATCTGCGCAACTACCTGATGCCGCGCAAGCTGGCGCAGCCCGCGACCAAAGGCGCAATCGAAACCATTCGCCAGCGCCAAGCAGCGGCTGAGCGCGCGGCGCGTGAGGCCGTCGAGCGTGCACAAGAGAACGTCAACCTGCTCAACCGCACGGTGTTGACGATCCCTCAACAGGCAGGCGCTGACGGGCGGCTATTCGGCTCAGTCACCGCACAGGACATCGCGAGCGCAATTCGTGAAGCGCGTGGGCTGAAAATCGACAAACGGGGCGTGCACCTGCCCGAACCGATCAAGAACGTCGGAACGTACATGGTTGTGGTCGAGGTGGTCGACGGAGTGACCGCCACGATCAAGACGATGATCGTGGCCAAGAAATAGGCGGCAGCGCTCCGCAGGTGAGTCGAATCGTCTCCGGCCGCTTCGCGGCGGGGAGCCGCTTCGCCTCGCCTGCTCCACTTTTCGGGGGTCGTTGCGTCAAACGCTAGGTGGGGCTTCGCACCTGGTGCCGTCCTGATGCTGTGCGAACATTTGTTCGTGCTTGCTGTGCCCAGCGAATTGTTCCGTGATAGCGGGGATAGCTCCCTGGCGGCGGGCGAAACAAACCTAGACTCGGGGCAGACATGGCCATAATCACTGCTCCTCAGACCAACGGCTCATCGGGCACTTCCGGCGGCATGATCGCGCCGCCGCACAACCTCGACGCGGAGCAGTCGGTTCTTGGCGCGATCCTGCTTTCGGATCGCTCACTTTATGCGCTGGTGATCGAAGAGGGGCTGCGGGCGGAGGACTTCTACCGCGAGCGCCACGGCACGATCTACGAGGCGATGCTCGCGCTGTACAACGAAAGCGAGCCGGTGGACGTGCTCACCGTCACCGACCGCTTGCGCCAGCTGGGCAAGCTTGAGAATGTCGGTGGAGCGGCCAGCGTGGACGAGCTGACTGGGGTCGTGCCGGCCGCCGGCCACGCGCGGCGCTACGCGCAGATCGTGCGTGAGAACGCGCTGCTGCGGCGGCTGCTGAAGAGCACATAC
>Ga0209624_10000589_pt1 | contig 32030 bp, 24 predicted proteins | sample JacPinW_OM2H0_O1_FD_188565 | JGI IMG/M metagenome (GOLD analysis project Ga0209624, IMG submission 188565) | Forest soil microbial communities from Algoma, Ontario, Canada - Jack Pine, Ontario site 1_JW_OM2H0_O1 (SPAdes) (version 2) | ecosystem: Environmental > Terrestrial > Soil > Boreal...
TGGCAGGACATGCTCGGCAGCCACTCCCGCCTCCTCAGCCGCATGGCTGTCGCCGATCAGAATGAGGCGGCCGCCCCGCGCCGCCACCTCCTGCATGTTGGACAGCGTCTTTTCGAACACCGGGTCACGCGGGGCTATGACGATCACCGGCATCGCTTCGTCGATGAGGGCGATGGGCCCGTGCTTCAGTTCGCCCGCTGCATAACCTTCGGCGTGGATGTAGCTCAATTCCTTGAGCTTGAGCGCCCCTTCGAGCGCCAGCGGATAGGCCGTCCCCCGGCCGAGATAGAGCACGTCGCGGGCCCGCGCGACCACATGCGCGAGCTTCTCGGCGGCAGGCTCGAGCTTGAGCGCCTCGGCCAGAAGGCCGGGCGTCGCGACGAGTTCGCCGACCAGCGCCGCCTCGGCGGCTTCGTCGATCGCGCCGCGCGCCTTGCTCAAGGCTATCGCCAGCGCCGCCAGCACGGCGAGCTGGCAGGTGAAGGCCTTGGTCGAGGCGACGCCGATCTCCGGGCCGGCGAGCGTCGGGGCGGCTGCGTCCGTCAATCGCGCGATGCTCGAATCCGGCACGTTGACGACGCCGATTGTCTTAGCTCCCCCGTCCTTCACGTAGCGCAGCGAGGCCAGCGTGTCGGCCGTCTCGCCCGATTGCGACACGACGATGGTGAGCCCGCCGTCGTCAACCGGCGCCTCGCGATAGCGGTATTCCGAAGCGACGTCGATCTCGACCGGCAGGCGCGCCCAGCGCTCGATCCAATACTTGCCGATAAGCCCGGCCATGTACGCGGTGCCGCAGGCGACGATCGACACGCGCTTGAGCCGCTTGGGATCGGCGGGCCAGGCGAACGGCTTGAGCTTAAGCGCCGTCATGTCAATGTAACGGGCGAGGGTGTGGCCGACCACCTCCGGTTGCTCGTGGATCTCCTTGGCCATGAAGTGCCGGTAATTGCCCTTCTCCGCCAGCAGGCTGCCGGCCGGGCTGCGCTGGATGCGGCGCTTAGCCCGCCTGCCGCTCGCCTCACGAATGTCGGCGCCTTCGCGGGTCAGCGCCACCCAGTCGCCTTCCTCAAGATAAGTAATACGGTCGGTGAACGGGGCGAGCGCCAGCGCGTCCGAGCCCAGATACATTTCGCCGTCGCCATAGCCGACCGCCAGCGGCGCGCCCTGGCGCGCGCCGATCAGGAGATCCTCCTCGCCCTCGAACAGATAGACCAGCGCGAACGCCCCGCGCAGGCGCCCGAGCGCCGCATGCACCGCGTCTTGAGGCGGCTTGCCCTTGGCAAGTTCGTCCTCGACGACGAACGCTGCGATCTCGGAATCGGTCTCGGTCGCAAACGCATAGCCTTTGGCGGCAAGCTCCTGGCGCAGCGCTCTGAAATTCTCAATGATTCCGTTGTGGACGACCGCAAGCCTCGGCGACGCGTGCGGATGGGCGTTGGTCTCCGTGGGCTTGCCGTGCGTCGCCCAGCGCGTGTGGCCGATGCCAATCGCCCCGCGAAGCGGCGCCGCGGAAAGCTTCGCCTCCAGGTTTTTGAGCTTGCCCTCGGCCCGCCGCCGCTCCAAGCGCCCGTTCTCAAGCGTCGCCACGCCAGCGGAATCGTAGCCGCGGTATTCGAGCCGCTTCAGCGCATCGACAATCGAGCCCGCGACCGGCCCGGTCCCGAGAATCCCGACGATTCCACACATGGAAAATCCCCTGTCCGAGATGGACTCGGCTGACGCCAAGCCTTAGGCGACGATCAGCTGCATCACAAGTCAAGTTCGGTGAAGGAATGTGAAGCGACGCCGCCAGCGCCAGTTAAAGTCACGAACGATCTAGAGCCAGTAACAACTTGCAATTACAGGACGATTAGGCGTTCAGGGTGAGTAGAAGGAATGCCACGACAAAGCGGCATCCTGACACCGCGTGGCTGGCGAGCCCTTCACCAGCCTGATCAAATTCCGCCTCAAAAGTCAGAGTTCCAACACGATCCGATTGGGCCGGCTCGCAGGCCCGCTAAACTCCACAAGTTCCGCAGAGGAATCCGGAATTTACCATCGCGCGAGGCCCAAACCCAGCGAATTTGAGGTTAACAGCCTGCAAATCACTTGACGAGGTTGATACATTATGATTGGTTGCATTCAGTCAAATTATTCGCCGCAATTAAGTTAGATTTGAGCTCTCCGGAACCGAAATTCGGAGAGTACGGCTTTTCCAAACGGGGGTCTATGCGCGCGCAAACCATACTCTGCATGGTCGGTTTCTCTTTGGCGCTCGGCGCAGCAGAAGCACGCGCCGCGCCTGCCGGCGCCGTCGTCCAACCCGCATCGCACTCTGGTGACGCCAGTCATGATCTTGGCGTTTTGCCGCCGCTTCCCGATTCAGACACCCCAACTCCTGCCTCTGCTTCGATTGCGAGCAGCGCCGCGCCCATACCAGAACTGCCGACCTGGGCGATGATGCTCGTTCTCTTCCTGGGGCTGGGACTGGCCACGCTCAAGAGAGGCCGTAAGGATCGTCTTTCGCCGGGAATCGAGTAACCCCGCAGGCCTGTCGCCCGACCCTACTCCGCCGCGCGCCGTCCGCCCTTCGCCTTCCGCGCCAGCACCGGTTTTAGATACTGCCCGGTGTAGCTCTTCGGATTGCGGGCGATCTGCTCCGGCGTTCCTTCGGCCACCACTTCGCCCCCGGCGTCGCCACCCTCCGGCCCCATGTCGACGACCCAGTCGGCCGTCTTCACAACTTCCAGATTGTGCTCGATGACGATCATCGTGTTGCCCTGGTCGACGAGCTCGTGCAGCACGTCGAGCAGCTGCGCTACGTCGTGGAAATGCAGTCCCGTGGTCGGCTCGTCAAGGATGTAGAGAGTGCGGCCGGTCGAGCGGCGCGACAGCTCCTTGGCCAGCTTGACCCGCTGCGCTTCGCCGCCGGAGAGGGTCGTCGCCTGCTGGCCGACCTTCACATAGCTTAAGCCCACCCGCTTCAAGGTCTCCATCTTGTCGCGGATCGACGGCACCGCCTTGAACAATTCCGCCGCCTCCTCGACCGTCATGTCGAGCACGTCGGCGATCGACTTGTCCTTGTAGCGCACTTCGAGCGTCTCGCGGTCGTAGCGCTTGCCCTTGCACACGTCGCACGTGACATAGACGTCGGGCAAAAAGTGCATTTCGATCTTGATGACGCCGTCGCCCTGGCAGGCTTCGCACCGGCCGCCCTTGACGTTGAACGAGAAGCGGCCCGGCAGATAGCCGCGCGCCTTGGCCTCCGGCAGACCGGCGAACCAGTCGCGGATCGGCGTGAAGGCGCCGGTATAGGTCGCCGGGTTCGAGCGGGGCGTGCGGCCGATCGGCGACTGATCGATGTCGATCACCTTGTCGATCTCAGCGAGGCCGTCGATGCGATCGTGTGGCGCGGGCGGCTCGTTCGCGCCGTTCAAGCTGCGCGCCGCGGCCTTGTAGAGTGTGTCGATGACTAGCGTCGATTTGCCGCCACCCGAAACGCCGGTGACGCAGGTGAAGAGACCGAGCGGAATGGTCGCCGTGACGTTCTTCAAGTTGTTGCCGCGGGCGCCGACGATCACAAGCTCGCGGCCCGGGGCGGCGTCGCGCCGCCTGGCCGGAATCGTGACCGTCCTCTCGCCCGACAGATAGTGGCCGGTCAGCGAATTGGGATTGGCGGCGATGTCGGCCGGCGTTCCCTCGGCGACGATCTCGCCCCCGTGCACGCCGGCGCCTGGGCCGACGTCGACGACGTAATCGGCGGCCCAGATCGCGTCCTCGTCGTGCTCGACGACGATCACCGTATTGCCCAAGCCCCGCAAGCGCCTCAGCGTATCGAGGAGCCGCGCGTTGTCACGCTGGTGGAGCCCGATCGACGGCTCGTCGAGCACATAGAGCACGCCGGTGAGGCCCGAGCCGATCTGCGACGCGAGCCGGATCCGCTGGCTCTCGCCGCCCGACAGGGTCCCGGACGAACGCGCGAGCATGAGATAATCGAGCCCGACATCGCGCAAGAAGGTGAGCCGGTCGATGATCTCCTTCAGGATTCTTTGCGCGATCTCGTTGCGCTTGGGATCGAGCTTCGCCGGCAAGCCCTTGGCCCATTCGATCGCGGCGCTGACCGAGAGCAAGCTCACCTCGCCGATGTGCTGGCCGTCGATCTTGACCGCCAGCGCCTCCGGCTTGAGGCGAAAGCCGTGGCAAGTCTCGCACGGGGTCGCGGTCATGTAGCGCTGGATCTCCTCGCGCGACCACTCGCTTTCGGTCTCGCGGTAGCGGCGATCGAGATTGGCGACCACGCCCTCGAACGGTTTCTTCACCTCATAGGCGCGCAAACCATCGTCATAGGCGAACCGGATCTCTTCCGCGCCCGAGCCGTGCAGGATCACGCGCCGCGCTTCCGCCGGCAATTCGCTCCAAGGCTTGTCGAGCCGGAACTTATAGTGCCGCCCCAGCGCCTCGAGCGTCTGCAGGTAATAGGGCGAACTTGTCTTGGCCCAGGGCGCGACCGCCCCCTGGCGCAAAGTGAGCCTCGGATGGGGAACGACCAGCGAATCGTCCACCCTCAATTCCGAGCCCAAACCTCCGCAGACCGGGCAGGCGCCAAAGGGATTGTTGAACGAGAACAGCCTGGGCTCGATCTCGGCGATGGTGAAACCGCTCACGGGACAAGCGAACTTGGACGAGAACAGGAGCCGCGTGGGCTCGCTTTCGCCCTCGGATATGTCGGCGAATTCGGCGACCGCCAAGCCGTCGGCCAGCTCGAGCGCCGTCTCGAAGCTCTCGGCGAGGCGCGCGCCCATGTCGGGCCTGACGACGATGCGGTCGACCACCACCTCGATGTCGTGCTTGAACTTCTTGTCGAGCGCCGGCGCATCGGCGATCTCGTAAAACTGGCCGTCGATCTTCAGCCGCTGGAAGCCGCGCTTCATGTAGTCGGCGATTTCCTTGCGGTATTCGCCCTTCCGGCCGCGCACCACGGGCGCGAGCAGATAAAGGCGTGTCCGCTCGGGCAAAGCCAGAACGCGGTCGACCATCTGGCTCACCGTCTGGCTTTCGATCGGCAGGCCGGTGGCGGGCGAATAGGGGATGCCGACCCGCGCCCAGAGCAAGCGCATGTAGTCATGGATCTCGGTCACCGTGCCGACGGTCGAGCGCGGATTCTTCGAGGTCGTCTTCTGCTCGATGGCGATCGCCGGCGACAGGCCGTCGATCTGATCGACGTCCGGCTTCTGCATCATCTCCAGGAACTGGCGCGCATAGGCCGAGAGCGACTCAACATAGCGGCGCTGCCCCTCGGCGTAGATGGTGTCGAAGGCGAGCGACGATTTGCCCGAGCCCGAAAGGCCGGTGAACACGACCAGTTTGTCGCGCGGAATGGTGAGATCGACGTTCTTGAGGTTATGCTCGCGCGCCCCGCGGACCACGATCGCCCGGCCGCCGAACAGGGCTTCGACGGGCTCAGCGGTGTTGGCGGCCCGCACCGGGCGCGTTGCTGATCTGGGTCCGGCCATGGCGGTTCCTGGGGGCGGGCCTTCCTTAACGGTAATGCGCACTCGCGCGCGAATCACGCTTGCGTAAGCCTCGCGCCGATGTTAGAACAAAAGAAGAACATAGGCAAAGGCGCCTCTTCCGGCACCGGGACCCGCGGTTTAAGGTTAATGTAGTCACAGGGACGCCGCTTCCCAAGCGTTCGGTGCGGCGAGGTGTGGATAAGCATGAGCCGGCCGAGATTCGGGCGCCCAAGCCCGCGCCGCGTTCGGCTAAAGCGATAGTTCGTGGATCGAACGCCCTTCAATGGGCGGCGGCGAGGAGAGGATCATGGCGGGTAGCGTCAACAAAGTCATTCTGATCGGCAATCTGGGCAAGGACCCTGATGTTCGACGGCTCAATTCCGGCGATCAGATGGTGAGCTTCTCGGTCGCCACCTCCGAAACCTGGCGCGACAAGAGTTCGGGCGAGCGCAAGGAGCGCACCGAATGGCACAATGTCGTGATCTTCAATGAGAACCTGGGCAAAGTCGCCGAGCAATATTGCAAGAAGGGCACGAAAGTTTACCTCGAAGGCCAGTTGCAGACGCGCAAATGGCAAGACCAGAGCGGCGCGGACCGCTACACCACCGAAGTGGTCCTGCAGCGCTTCCGGGGCGAATTGCAATTGCTCGACTCGCGTGGCGGCGGCGCCGATCGCGAGAGCTTCCCGGAGGAAGGGGCTCCCCGCAGCTCGGGCTTCAACCGCGCCGCGACGAGCGACCGGCGTCCAGCGCTCTCCGGCGGCGGGGGCGGCGCCGGAGCGGGGTCGATCGACGACGACATTCCGTTCTAACCGGACGTCGGCGCGAGGCGAACGAAGCGATCGGTGGAGCGGGCCAGCAGTCCTGGAGTGCGGCCACCGATCTGGACGTCAATCGTGGCCTCGGAAATCCTTACCGAGGCGGAAGTCTGGTCGACGACGTCGAAGACCTAGGGAGTCGCGTGAAAGTCGATTTCACCAACAACAGTCGAATTCAGGCAGGAATCACTGCGGCGTCGAGATCAAGGGGGTCGAGCGCCTCACCGAAAACAGCGCAATGTCCCATTGGGCATCCGCGTGGCCGGATGGCCGGTTGTTCTCAAGCACCAGTTTTGATTTTGACCGCCCCAGACGCATTGGCCCCACCCATTGCGGTGGCGATTCGGACCGCAGCCGCCTAACGCGAACGCGGGCGAAATCGCCGATGACACGGTGGCGGAAATAATAACAATTCCGAACAGTCTAATCGCAAGCTTTTTCATCGTCACCTCCCAGTCTCTCACGCAAGGAAAGTGAATGAAAATATTCGATCGCGCAACGCTTCTTGCCTGACATTTAAGTGGAGACAGCACAGAGTCTTGGGCGGGGCGCCAAAGCACGAAGCTGCCATGCCCCTTCCTCCCGACGTTCCCCTCAAAACCATCGACGGCGAGGCTCGAGACGCCGGCCGCCGTCCAGCGCCGCAAGGAACCCAGCCATGCCCGTCTTCGTCGCCCTTCTGCGCGCGGTGAACGTCGGGGGAACCGGCGAGCTGCCGATGAGCGACCTTAAGCGCCTCTGCGAGAAGGCCGGATTCCGGAACGTGCGCACTTATATCGCCAGCGGCAATGTCGTGGCCGAGAGGGACAGCGCGGAAGCGGAAGCCAAGGCCGCGCTCGTGGCGGAGCTCCAAGCCTATGCAGGAAAGCCGGTCGGGGTGATCGTCCGGACGGCCGATGAAATGTCCAAGGTCCTCGCCAACAACCCGTTCACCGATCGGTCGGCAAGCCGGACGGTCGTGATCTTCCTCGACCACGCCCTGCCCCCCGACGCGTTGAAGGATGTCAAAGGCCAAGCGAACGAGGAGCTGCGCCTGGGCGCACGCGAGATCTATGTCCACTACCCAGAGGGGATCGGCCGCTCCAAACTCCGCATTCCGCCTGCCGGCGGCGGGACCGCCCGAAACATGAACACCCTCGCCAAGCTCGCTGCTATGACGGTCGGATGAAAGGCGCCGGCAGCGCACCTGCGCCGCTGCACAATCTCACCGATCTGGAGGAATAACAATTTCCTATAACATATTGATAATGCTATCTATTTGTAGAAAGAAGAACATTCTATTGCAGATTTCGTGATGCGATGTTATCATTTCTCATAATCTTAAACACAAAGGCCCGATGTCCAACGCTCCCCAAATGTCGCCACGACCGGCCGCTCGCACAAAGCGAGTCAGGATTTAGCCCGAGCCCGGGCCCCGGATCGTGGTTCTCTTGAACGCCCCAGGCGTTGTTCCGGAGATCGCCCGAACGACGGCGTCTCGCTCAGGCGGAGGGGACGATCTCCGATCGGAGAGCGATCCAGAATGGCGCCGCAACCCATTGAAAAGGCTCGATCCCGGATCGCAAATGGCGCTCGCCCCGTCCCCAACTCGCAAAAGCGAGGGTCGCCTTCCTCCTGGCGGCTCCGAGGCCTATAGCCTAAAGCTCGGCTCAGGCCGACTTCCGTTCCCGTTTCGCAGTCGACTTCCGCTCCGGCTTCGCGACTTTCGGCGCGACTTCGGCCTTGGCGCCGCCCTTGGCCTTCACCAGCGCAGCGTGATCCTTGATCGTCTGATCGGCGTAGGCCATGGCGAACGAAGCGAGCGCGTGGTCGAACGCCTCGTTCCTTCCCATGTAGCCCGCGATGACGGCCGGGTCGCCGCAGCGGGCGTGAGAGCGCGCGAGCGTTCGGCCGCACAGCCGGGCGTATTCCGAAAGCGCCTGTTGCTCGGCGAGCTCGCTGACTGCGCCGAGGTGGCGGTTCTTCAGGATGCGAACATAGAACTCGATCCCCAAGGGTTCGTCCGACGTCCAGCCGAGAAGAACGTCACTTGCCGCCTGCATCATTCGCTGCCCCTCGACCACGCGCCGGCCTTGCGGACCTTGGTAGGCAAGCTTCTTCGAGAGTCGCTCGAGGACGGAGCGGTCCGCCTGCTTGACTTGCAGGAAGAGCGGATCGCCGTCGCCGGTGAGGAACAGCCCGACGACGCAGATCGTGCCGACCGAGCCCACGCCCACCGCTTTGAAAGCGACGTCCACCAACCGATAGCGGTCAAGCAGCACTGTCCGGTCCGGGGTTAGCGTTTCGCGGTAAAGCGCGAAGCCGCGAGCAAAGTCGATCTTGCGGCCCCCGAGGGTCTTCGCGTTGGGGTGGAAAATTGTTGGCTTTTTGTCAGCGATCCTGGGCTCACCGCCGGTGACGAGATGCGGAAAATTGTCATCCCTGTCGAGACCGCGATGCTGAGCATGTCGGATCAGAGTTGAAAGGCTACGCCGCAGTTCCGGGCTCTCGATGTGGTTGAGCTCTTGTTGAAGATCGATCCGGCTGTGCCAAATTTCGCGCGGAGAAAGCTCCATGAGAGCGAACATGTGTTCGCGATAGGCGGTCACCGTGCTCGCGGCGACGCCGTGCGCCTGCTTGTCCGACATGACGGCGGCCTTGGCTGCGACGGCGACGCTGGCCGCCAGACGCTTCACGTCGACGGTAAAATCGACACCGGGCAGCGTCTCGTCGAAATCGTTGATGTCGAAGAGGATGTTGTCTTCGGGCGAATTGAACGCGCCGAAGTTCATCAGATGACAATCACCGCATGCCTGCACAGGCGCCCCCGCGAGCGGCTGATGCGCAAGATCGGTCGCCATCACCGCTGCGGCGCCGCGTAGAAACGCGAACGGATCCACCATCATTCGCTTGTAACGCTCAGGGACGAGCTCGGGGACCCGCTCGGCGTCGGATTCCGCCAGAATGGCGACGGCGTCCCGATCCCGGGACCCATGGAATTCCGCATGAGCTTCGCGCGGGGTCCGCGTTCGCAGGTCCCTGCCTTGCTGGCATCGCGCTTGGCGACTCTTCAGAGCTGCGGCCATGGCGAAAATCCCTGAAGAAGCGGTCCGGCGCAAGGTTGCGGGGGCGGCGCTCGCCAACAATCCACCTGACCGTCCGATATTACAACTTCAAACGCAGAATCGGCAATCGCTCCGGCGCGCCTCGCGCTTTGTTGAGTTTGCCTGCCGCGCGGACTAAAGCTCATGCGAAACCCGCAACGGCCCATGAGCTTGGTTTGACCCTGCCGCCCGACATTCCCCTCAAAGCCATCGACGGTGAGGCGGCGACGCTCGGCGATTTCGCGGGACAGGGGCTGCTGATCGTCAATGTCGCGAGCCAATGCGGTTTCACCCCGCAATACGCGGGCCTCGAGGCGCTGCACCGGCGCTTTCGCGCGCGCGGCTTCGCGGTGCTCGGCTTCCCCTGCGACCAGTTCGGCCATCAGGAGCCGGGCGACGAGGCCGAAATCAGGAATTTCTGCTCACTCAACTACGATGTGACCTTCCCGATGTTCGCCAAAATCGAGGTCAACGGCGCGAACGCTCATCCGTTGTTTAAGGCGCTGAAGCAGGAGGCGCCCGGCCTCTTAGGCACGCAGGCGATCAAGTGGAATTTCACCAAGTTCCTGATCGACCGGAATCGTCGTGTGGTGCGCCGCTACGCGCCGAGCGACAAGCCGGAGAAGCTCGCCGGCGAGATCGAGGCGGCGCTGGACTAGATGCCCTCGGTCTTCCGTCCTGCCCCTCCCGGAGCCTCCAATGTCGGCCTCAGCCCTACTCGTCACCGGCGGTTCGCGCGGCATCGGCCGCGCCTGTGCGCAGCTCGCCGCCGAGAACGGATGGGCGGTCGGCGTCAACTATCGCGAGGACGCCAAGGCGGCTGACGCTGTCGTCGAGACGATCGCCAAAGGAGGCGGCCGCGCCGTCGCTCTCAAAGGCGATGTGTCGGTCGAAGCCGATGCGGTCGCGATGTTCGACGCGGCGACCAAGGCGCTTGGGCCCCTGACCGCGGTCATCGCCAACGCCGGCATTGTCGCGCCGACGGCAAAACTCGCCGAGATGAGCGCCGAGCGCATGCGGCGCATCTTCGAGATCAACGTGCTGGGCGCTTTTCTCACCGCCCGCGAGGCCGCGCGGCGGATGTCGAAATCGTCCGGCGGGGCCGGCGGCTCGATTGTGCTGATGTCGTCGGCCGCTGCCCGCCTGGGCTCGCCGACTCTTTATATCGACTACGCCCTCTTTATATCGACTACGCCCTCTTTATATCGACTACGCCGCATCGAAGGGCGCGATCGACACGCTGACTTTGGGTCTCGCCAAAGAGCTGGGTCCCGAGGGGGTCAGGGTCAACGCCATTCGTCCGGGCCTCGTCGACACCGAAATCCACGCCAGCGGCGGCGAGCCCGACCGGGCAAGGATTCTGGGCGCAACCGCTCCCCTCGGCCGCCCGGGCTCGGCCGAGGAGATCGCCGCAGCAGCGATTTGGCTGATCAGCGACGCGGCTTCTTACGTGACGGGCGCGCTGCTCGGCGTCTCCGGCGGGCGCTGACGGCTGCTTTAAGCAAGTCTGCGCGCCGAAGTCGCGCTCACGCGCGCTGACAGCTTCGAGATTTGCACTCCCTCTCCAAGCTGCTCGGCGCTGGATTTGACGCTTTGGACTAGTGCGGCTTACTTTGTGCGTAACCCAGCAAACTGAGGTTTCCTCTTCAGGGCGTCTTGGGAGGCGCGTCCTTCTGATGTCGCGCGTTCCCAGTCTCGACGCCTTGTCAACGTGACCAAATCGACCGCTCAATCGGCGCAGCTCTCACGCTCGGAGCGTTGAACGTGACCGGGGAAACAAGCCGGATAGTTTTGCCAAGCGCCACGGGGTTCGCCGCTCGGCAGGCATCGCCGTGCTTCGCAAGCAGAAAGTCCCGATAAGCTCTCTGCTAAAGCGAGCCGGCGTCTCAGAAAGCGATATTGACAATCGCCAGCATCGCATCTCCGCTCTGGCGCAAGGCAAGCTTCTCGAGTACGCGGGAGAGGCGCTGGGGGATCATGAATTCGGCTTGCACCTCGCCCAGCAGGCCAATCCGCGCGAAGTGGGATTGCTGTTCTATGCCGCCTCCGCCGCTGACGACATCGGCGACGCGCTGGCGCTGTTGGCGCGCTATTGCCGCATTGTCAACGAAGCAGTGCGTCTGAAACTCATTCGATCTCCGGGGGGAGTCATCGCTCAGACCAAGTTTGTCGGCCTTCCCAGGCACTTCGCTTGGCAGAACACGGAGTTTGCGATCGCCGGCATGATCAAGAGTTTGCGGGAGATGGCGGGCCGCGACTTTCGGCCCACGCGTGTGACTTTTACCCGTGCGCGCAACTCGGAGCTCCCGGAGTTCGAACGCTTCTTCGGCTGCCCCGTTGAGTTCAGCGCGTCAGCCGATCAGATGGACTTCTCCATCGAGACACTCGGTATCCCGCTAATTACTGAAGATCGGCACTTGTTGGATGCGCTTCGGCCCATTTGCGAGAAGGCTGCGAAGGAGCGCAACACGGTTCAGGGGACGCTGCGGTCTTTGGTTGAGAACGAAGTGCATAAGTTACTGCCGCATGGGAAAGCCAACAGGCAGAGAGTCGCGAAAGCGTTGGCGCTGACCGAGCGAACGCTCGCGCAAAAGCTAGGTGAGGAGAACACGAGCTACGAAAACGTCGTCGATCGTTTGCGACACAGCCTGGCGGTCCAATCCATCACGGAACCCAGCGTTTCGGTCGCGCAAATTGCCTGGTTGCTCGGCTATGAGGGACCGACCTCCTTCAATCATGCTTTCGCGCGTTGGACGGGCAGATCGGCGTCAGAGGCGCGCAGCGATAATCAACGTTCAAGCGTCGGTAAAGTCTCGAAGCTGAGCTGCGCGCCTTAAGCTTGCGCCCCAGCATTGACCTGGCGCATCCACAAATGGCGCGCTGACAGAGCGGCGCAGCTGACAATTAACCGTTAATTTGATGTAAGTTTGACGCAATTATCCCACATCATGTAGCTGTCCATAGCGGCGTAGAGACAGCTAGGTCTAGGGGATACGTGCAGTGGGTAAGGTCCTTCTGAGTGTTGTCGCTGCGGCGGCGACGATCCTGACGGGTTCGGCGGCGTCCGCAGCGGTGCAGACAGCAACCATCGACGGCATAACGGTCATCGATTACGGCCGGGCCGACCCTGCAAGGCCTGGTTTTGCCCAGCCCGGCGTTGGAACCGGCACGGCGCAGATCCAAATCGGCCAAGTCGATGTGACGCCGCCAAATCCTCCTGAATTCGCCAATCCGGGCTGGGATCCCTATGGCCTCAGTGATACGACTCACCCTTGGTGGAACATCGAGGGCGGCACAGTGACGTTCAACGGGTCGAGCAACGCTTTGACAATCGTTTGGGTCGCCCAACGATGACAATCCGGCGGCGACCAATACTGTTTCGTTCTAGTGGCGCGGACGGGACGGGTTCGCTCATCGGCCAAGTGCTCGGCTCGGACCTCTATTCGAACTTCAGCGACATCAACAACACGCAGGACCCCGGCTACCTCATGTCTTTTATGACGCCGGAGAATTTCGGCAGTGTCGCGTTCACGACCGGGTCGAGCGACTTTGAGTTTGCCGCGGTCTCCGAGCCGTCGACCTTCACCGCGGTCCCTGAACCGTCGACCAGGGCGATGCTCGGCATTGGCTTCGCCGGCCTCGCGCTCACTGGATATAGGCGCTCGCGGGATCGCCTCGCGCCAGCGCTCGGCTGAGCCGTTTATCTGCGCCTCCCAGCAGCAACAGGCCGCCCAGGGGTTTGGGCGGCCTGTTGCGTTGAGTGATGGGTAAAAACTCTGGCCCGGCAACCGCGGGGATTGCGTCGCTAGTGAGGACCGTCGTGCCCCGCTTAGGCCGTTCGATTCTCCGGCGGACGGAAGATTGCAGGTCCTCGATCGAGACCGCAGCGCGCCGATGCGCACGATTTCGATAACACCTTGAAATCTACCCAGATTGTATAGACGATCGACGTCCTGTTCCGCTGGCGTTTGGCGGTGAAATCGGCTAGACCTTGACGGCGCGATTGGCGTCAAGGACCTCTTCCCATTGCCCGACATTGTTGACGAGCGGCCCGCACCCGGCGGGCCGGCTGATATCAAACCCGTCTCGATCCTCGATGAAATGAAACGCAGCTACCTCGATTACGCGATGAGCGTGATCGTAAGCCGCGCTTTGCCCGACGTTCGCGACGGCCTGAAACCCGTGCACCGGCGCATCCTGTACGCGATGCGCGAGCTCAACTTCACCCCCGACCGTCCCTATAACAAGTCGGCGCGCACCGTCGGCGACGTGATCGGCAAGTATCATCCGCACGGGGAGCTCGCCGTCTACGATGCGCTCGTGCGCATGGCGCAGGACTTCTCGATGAGCGCGCCACTCATCGACGGGCAAGGCAACTTCGGCTCGGTCGATGGCGATCCGCCCGCGGCGCAGCGCTACACGGAAGCCCGGCTCGCGCCCGTTGCGATGCCGATGCTCGACGACCTCGACAAGGATACCGTCGATTTCAAGCCGAACTACGATGACAAGGAGTTTGAGCCGGTCGTCCTGCCGGCGCGCTTTCCCAATCTGCTCGTCAATGGCGCAGGCGGCATCGCGGTCGGCATGGCGACCAACATCCCGCCGCACAATCTTGGCGAGGTGATCGACGGGCTTCTCGCCTTGATGGACAAGCCCGACATCACGCTCGAGGAATTGTTGGAGCATATTCCGGGGCCCGACTTCCCGACCGGCGGCTCTATCCTCGGGCGCGCGGGCATCCGCTCCGCTTACGCAACCGGCCGCGGCTCGATAATCATGCGCGCCAAGGTCGCGGTCGAAGAGTTACGCAAGGATCGCGAGGCGCTGATCGTCAACGAGATCCCATACCAGGTCAACAAGGCGACGCTGATCGAGCGCATCGCGGAGCTGGTCCGCGAGAAGCGCGTCGAGGGCATCTCCGATCTGCGCGACGAGTCCGATCGCGACGGCATGCGCATCGTTATCGAGATCAAGCGCGACGCGGTCGCCGAGGTGGTGCTCAACCAGCTCTGGCGCTTTACCGCCCTGCAATCGAGCTTCGGCGCCAACATGATCGCGCTGAACGGCGGCCGGCCGGAGATGCTGACGCTGACCGACATGCTGCGCGCGTTCCTGGATTTTCGCGAGGAAGTGGTCACGCGGCGGACCAAGTATCTGCTCAGCAAGGCCCGCGACAATGCGCATATCCAGGTTGGCCTCGCAATCGCGGTCGCCAACATCGACGAGGTGATCCGCCTCATCCGCACCTCCCCCGACTCGGGCGCCGCGCGCGCGGCGCTGATGGAGCGGATGTGGCCGGCGCGCGACATGGCGCCGCTCATCACGCTCATCGCCGATCCGCGCCACGCGCTCGACGCCGACGGCGCGATCCGTCTCTCGGAGGCGCAGGCGCGCGCGATCCTCGAATTGCGCCTCGCGCGCCTGACCGCGCTCGGGCGCGACGAGATCGCCGAGGCTCTCAACCGGCTGGCGGTGGAAATTGCAGACTATCTCGACATCTTGAGCTCGCGCGTCCGCCTGATGAGCATCATCCGCGAAGAGCTCGTCAAGGCGAAGACCGACTTCGCCGCACCCCGCCGCACGATCATCCTCGACAGTGACGCCGACATGGAGGACGAGGACCTTATCCAGCGCGAGGATATGGTCGTTTTGGTGAGCCACGGCGGCTATATCAAGCGCGCGCCGCTCTCGACCTATCGCGCGCAAAGGCGCGGCGGCAAGGGACGCGGGGCGATGGCGACGCGCGACGAGGATTTTGTCGCCAGGCTCTTTGTCGCCTCCACGCATCAACCGGTGCTGTTCTTCTCGTCCGCGGGACAGGTCTACAAGGAAAAGGTCTGGCGCCTGCCGCTCGCAGCGCCGCAGTCCCGCGGCAAGGCGCTCGTGAACCTGCTGCCGCTAGAGGCCGGCGAGCGCATCACCACCATCATGGCCCTGCCCGAGGACGAGGAAAGCTGGGAGGCGCTCGACGTGATGTTCGCCACCACGCGCGGCACGGTCCGGCGCAACAAGCTGAGCGATTTCGCGCAAGTGAACCGCGCGGGCAAGATCGCCATGCGGCTCGACGAAGGCGAGCGGATCGTCGACGTCCAGATCTGCTCCGACAAGGACGACGTTCTGCTAACCACCGCGCGCGGACAATGCATCCGCTTTCCCGTCGATGACGTGCGGGTGTTCAAGGGCCGCGATTCGATGGGCGTGCGCGGCGTCGCGCTCGCCGAGGGCGATAGCGTCATCTCGCTTGCGATCCTCAATTCGTTCGACGCGAGCCCGGCCGAACGCGCCGCCTATCTCAAGCAGCGCCGCGCGGGAACCGAGGGCGAGGCGGACGAAGCCGAAGCAGCCGCCGAGAGCGAAGACGAAAATGGCGCAGAGCCGAATGGCGCAGACGCGCTTGAGCCGGAGCGCTTCGAGGCGATGCGCGCAGCCGAGCAGGTCATCCTCACCATTTCCGAGAACGGCTACGGCAAGCGCACCTCGTCGTTCGAATATCGCCTCGCCGGGCGCGGCGGGAAGGGCGTCGCTGCCATGGCGGTCAACGACCGCAACGGCGCGCTCGTCGCCTCGTTCCCGGTGGAAGAGAGCGACGAGATCATGCTGGTGACCGACGGTGGACAGCTTATCCGGGCACCGGTCGCCGGCATCCGAATCGTCGGCCGCGCGACGCAGGGCGTGATCGTGTTCGACACTGCCGAAGAGGAGCACGTGGTCTCGGTCGACCGCATTGGCGAAGCCGGAGGCGAGGTGGCGGAGGGCGATACGGAAGGGTGACAGAGGGCAGCGCAGCTTGCGGTCGGCCCGCCAACCGCACCCGTCCCCTCACGCACAAGTTTACGCACGCGAATGATTCAGGCGCTTAACTGCGCTTTTGCGCAACTTTTTTCGTCCTCAAAGATCTCCGTGACAGCCACGCCGGGCGAATGCGTGAGCGCAAGCGGCGGCGATGTCGGCGCGATCTCCGGCGGCGACGTTGGCGCAGGTCGCCCGGGGCCAATATTGACGCCGCGGTAGAGGTTCAGCTCCCGCACCACTTTCAAAAACGGCGCAATCGCCTTCAGGTCGCCCTCTTCCAGCGAAACGTCAGCGCAGCGCCTTGGTCAGCCGCGCGACCTGCAGGCGGGCGCAGTCCTCAGGCGCATCGAACTGCCGCTTCGCCAGCGCCTGGCCGATCGCGCGACGGATCGCCGACGGACTCTTTTCTGTGTGGCTCGCAATCTGCTCGACGCTGTAGCCCGACACAAGCAGGTCGAAATAGGTCTCTCGCCGCTTGATCAACAGCTCGCGGCGAATTTTGCCCACGGCGCGCTTGTGGGCCCGTTCGGAAGGGGGTTTCGGTTGTTCGGACATCCGGACTCGCGGAACACAGAACAGATGATTCTAGGTTCCGTTTGTTAGAAAGAAAATTGTCGGCGCTAATAGCGATAGCTGTTGAATGACCTGGTTCAGGCTGCGTTTCGGAGCCTCTACTGTCATGGCCGGGCTTGTCCCGGCCATGCACGCGGCGCCATCTCAATGACGAGTTTGGCATTGGCCTCGCCGGCAGCAAACGCTTCTAGCGCTAGGAACAAAGCTTTTCCATTCTGATAGCTCTCCGAACGCTCGTTCAACGTGTCAAAAACGTGGGTAGCCGGGACAAGCCCGGCCAGGACGCCTCACAGTGGCCACAGTTGCCTCTCCCCATCCAACACCAGCTATCGCTATAAAAGCCAAAATTCGCAGTTTAATTCACTTGCGTTTCTCTCGCTCAACTCGCGGCCTGCGCGCCGGACCGCAGGATTTCTCACGACCGGCCATCCCTTCTCCTGAAGAGACTGCGCCCGGGTCGAGGTGCTTTCAACGCGAACTCGGCCATGCCCGCCCGCCCCTGTGACCGAAATGTGATCCTCGTCACACCTCGCGCAGCCGGCGTTGGTTAGAAGCCTTGCGCCCTCGCTCGGTTGTCCCCAGTTCAGCCAGTAAGGGCGGGAGGCGCTCCAAGCGGGATAAGACGCGGAGTTGCACCCATGCCTTTCAAGTTTTCGATGACGCGATCGCGCGACAGCATGGCGCTCGGCCGCCCGCCATCGCAGGACATCAGCATCTGAAAGCCGCAGCCAAGCCCAGGCCGATCATCCCCGTTGTCGCTAGACGAAGCGCGGGTGGTGCGCACCTTGTGGAGGAACGAACATTGAGCGATTCGACCCCTCACAGAAAATTTGCCGGCGAAAGAGTGACGCCCGTGCCGACGTCGATGGCTCAGAGCGCCGTCTCATCCTCGGAGAGCCCTCTGGGTGCGGAAGCCGCCGGGAAAGACTTGTTGGCCGCACCGATCCCGGCCAACGAGTCGCAACGAGTGACTGCGCTGCGAGCGCTCGATATCCTGGATAGCCCGCCCGAAACGGCCTACGATGAGATCGCGGTGTTGGCGGCGCAAATCTGCGAATGCCCGATCGGTTACATCAGCTTCGTTGACGATGATCGCAGTTGGCTCAAGGCGAAATATGGCCTTCCGCCGCACAGGACGGACGCACGGCGGGCGGCCGCGGTTTGCTCGACCACGATATGCGGCGTCGAGATGTTCGTGGTGCCGGACATGACGCAGGACTCTCGGTTTGATCGTATCGCTGTGGTCGTCGACGAACCACACTGCCGGTTCTATTGCGGCGTCCCGCTCATAACCGACGAGGGCTATGCGCTGGGGGCGTTGTGCGTCTTGGATTTTGAGCCGCGTCAGCTCACCTTTGAACAGACGGAGGCGCTTCGCCGGCTGTCGCGTCAGGTTCTTGCTCTGTTGGAGCTGCGTCGAAGGCGGATCGGGCATAACCAAACGATTGCCGAACTCGGGCCGCCGCGTGAGGACGTCGCTGGACAAAACGCGCGCGCTGAGGAGCTTCTTGACAATCTTCTGCCGCGCGCGATCGCCGAGGAACTGAAGCGAGATGGCAGAGTCCAGCCGAGATATGTTCGCTCCGCAACGGTTTTATTGGCCGATTTTAAGGGTTTCACGCTTCTATCCGAGCAAGCGGAGCCGGCGGCGCTCATAGGGCTCCTTGACGAGTATTTCAGCGCATTCGACGACATCATGGCCCGTCACCGACTGGAGAAGATCAAGACAATCGGCGACGCCTATATGGCGGTCGGCGGCGTGCTTGAATCCGGCCTGCCGCACCCGATCGACGCGGGTCTGGCCGCGCTGGAAATGCAGGGGACGGTCGCCCGAATGAAATCGCGGGGCGACCCCTCGCGACTGCCATCGCTTGAATTGCGGATCGGCATTCACACCGGGCCAGTCATCTCTGGAGTGGTCGGCAATCGCCGCTTTGCTTTCGATATCTGGGGCGACGCGGTGAACATTGCGTCGTTTATGGAGGCGCACTGCCTAGCCGGCCGGATCAACGTCTCGGACACCGTGGCCGGACACGCGAAGGCGATGTTCGAACTTGAGCCGCGCGGTCCTGTCGAAGCCAAGCACGAACGCGCACACGAGATGTTTTTCCTCAATCGTCTAAAGCCAGAGTTCTCGAGCGATCAACACGGCCAACGGCCGAACGAGACTTTCGCCGCCGAATATGATCGCCTTACCGGCCGGCCGCCGTCGCAACTCACGGAAGACCTGTCTTCGCCTTAACTCGCCGGTCCGCCTCGCATTTTCGCAGCCCCGGACTCGTGTAGGATACTAAGCGAACAGAGGGGAATAGTCCTATGGCGCGACGCGCGCGCGACGTTCTGATCGATATCCTGCGCGATGAGGGAATAACCCACGTCTTCGGCAATCCCGGCTCGACCGAGATGCCGCTCATGGACGCGCTGGTCGACGCGCCAGACATTCGTTACGTGCTCGGCCTTCAGGAAACGACCGCGGTCGGCATGGCCGACGGCTGGGCGCTCGCCACCGGCCGCGCCGCCTTCGTCAACCTCCATGCGATGGGCGGCCTCGGCAACGCCATGGGCGTGCTGGTCGCCTCCAAGGCGAGCGAGACGCCGCTTGTCGTCACCGCCGGCCAGCAGGACACAAGGCATCTGATGACCGAGCCGTGGCTCTCCGGCGACCTTGTCGCCCTCGCTGCGCCCGTGACCAAATGGGCGAAGGAGCTGCGCCGCGGCGACGACGTCGGACCGGCGCTTCGCCGCGCCTTCGGTCTCGCCCGCACCCCGCCATGCGGCCCGGTGTTTCTGTCACTGCCGATGGACATCCTCGACCAGGACGTGAACCACCCCACGCCGCCGGGCTCTTCGCCGCCGCGGCTCGGACCTTCGCCTGACGCGGCGCGCCTCGCGGACAAACTCGGCGGCCTCGATCCCGATCGGGTCGTCGTCCTGCTCGGCGACGACCTGCCCGCCGGGGCGAGCGCGGGACTCGTGGCGTTCGCCGAAGCCGGCGGCTTTCCTGTATGGGGAACGCAATTGACCTCGCGAGCCGCCTTTCCATCAGCGCATCCTTGCTGGGCTGGCGTATTGAAGCCGGATTTCGCCGACATGCGCGCTCATCTCAAGTCAGCGCAAGCGATCGTGCTGGTCGGCGGACGCGCCTTCGTCGCCTATCCCTATCGCGAAGACGAGCCGGTGCCCGAGGGCGTCGCCGTCATGCATATCGCCGACAACCCCGAGGCGTTCGGACGCGAGCACGCCGCTGAGATAGCGCTCCTTGGCGACATCAGTCAGACGCTCGCCGCGGTCGCCGAACGCCTTGAAGAGTTTGCTGACAAGGACAAGGTCAAGGCGCGGCTTGCGACACGCGGCGCGCGACGGCGCGAGGCGAGGGAAGCGACGCGCACGGACATTCTGGCAGAGACCGCGAGCGCGCCGCTCGGCGCCGACGCGGCAGTGCTGGCGGCGCTCGACGCGCTGCCTGAGGACGCGATCATCGCCAACGATTCCGCAGCGACCTTTGGCCGCGTCCAGGATCTCATGACGACCGAGCCTGGTCGCTACTTCTTCGCCCGCGGCGGCGTGCTGGGCTGCAGCATGCCGGCGGCGGTCGGAGCCGCGCTTGCGACAAAGAACTGGGTCGCTTCGTTCGTCGGCGACGGCGGCGCGATGTATTCGCCGCAGGCTTTGTGGAGCGCCGCGCACTACAAGGCGCGAACGATCTTCATCGTCTTCAACAATCGCCGCTATGGCGTGCTGCAGAATGTCGCCAAATCACTTGGCTACGCCAACGCGAAGGCGGGCAGGTTTGTTGGCATGGATGTGACCGATCCGGCGATCGACTTTCAGGCGCTGGCGTCGTCGATGGGCGTGCCGGCGGACCGGGCCGACGACCGCCATGCGATCGGCGCCGCCATTCATCAGGCTTTGCGGCGCGACGGCCCGTCGCTGATCGAGATCCCGATCCGGTAAGGTCGCGTCCGGCGCGCCCCTCGAAAGTGTCTAGGTAGAGTTGCGCATAGACAGCCCCGATGGCGGCGTTCAGTGTTCAATCGCTGCACGTAATACCCACGCAAATTCAACGCCCAACTTATATTCTGCTTCTTTGCTTCGATTGACGGCTGCGCCCGGCGAGACGAATCCCTCGCCGGGCGCAATTGCGAGTGCGCCTCCGGAAAAGAGCCGACCCTTGTCGCGACGGATGCACTGCCGAATTCGTCGCGAGCGGCGCGCGGCTAATGCAGGTCGCGCGTGTAGACGAATCTCGGCATGTTCCAGCTGTAGCGGATCGCCAGCAGGCGGAGCGCAAGCCCCGCCGCCATCGCCACCACCATCACCGGATCATGCGGCAGGCCGGCGCGAAGGCCGCCGACATAAAGGGCCCCCGCGACGACCGAGACGCTAGCGTAAAGCTCACTACGGAAGAGCAGCGGGACGTCATTGCACAACACGTCGCGCAGAACGCCGCCGACACAGCCGGTGATCATGCCGGACATGATGACGATCAGAAACGGCAGATCGAGATCGAGCGCGACGTTGCACCCGATCACAGTGAACAGCGCGAGGCCGATCGCATCGAGCACCAGAAAAACATGGCGCAGCCGATGCACGATTCGCGCAATCGCGATGGTGAACAGCGCCGCGCCGGCGGTCACCAGAAGATAGTATGGATGCGCCACCCACGAGAGCGGATAGTGCCCGAGCAGGATGTCGCGCATCGAGCCGCCGCCGAGCGCGGTGATGCCGCCGAGCATGCAAACGCCGACCCAATCCATGCTGCGGCGACCGGCAGCCAACGCAGCAGTCATGGCCTCGACGACAATGGCGACAAGGTACAGAGCGTGAAGCAGCATGGCGCGTGCGCTCCCGCGCGAGGGGCGTGGCTGATCGGCTCGGGCCGACGCCGCCGCGCCGCCCTTATGAGCGCCGCCTCAGTTTTCGGTCAACGCCGCCGCGCGCGCCGCAAAAGCGATCGTTAAGAGGCAAGGCTCAACGGCGTGCGTTCTTCACCCGCGAGTCTCGGTTCGATCGCGCGGACGTACCAGTCGACGAACTGGACGACGCCGCCCTCGTGAATGGTTGAATAGGGGCCGGGCTCATAAGCCGGGGAATGCACGCCGCGCACGTTCTCCTCGATGATCCTGCGATCCTGATTGTTGGTCTCAGTCCAGACGCGGGTGAGCTCCTCGAGACTATAGTCCACGCCCTCGACTGCATCCTTGTGGACCAGCCATTTCGTCGTCAGCGCCGTCTCGTTCACACTGATCGGCAGCAAGCGGAAGGTGGTCGCGTGGTCGATCAGCACATGATTCCAGGTCGTCGGATAGTGATAGAGCATCAACGAGCCGATCCTCTCTGCGGAGACATCGTCCGAAAGGTTTCTCCGCACCGCCCGCTTGCCGCTGAGGGTATAGCTTTCCACACCAGGCAGGAGCGGCGTCCTGGTCGTCCGGAACTGGCCGGCGGGGTCGATGCGGAAGCGGGCCGGCAGCCCGGCGCCCTCCAGCCGCGCCCAGTGCTCGAGCATCTCGGGGTCTTGTTCCGCGCTCTGGATTCCGGTGGCGGTCGGCGCTTCAGGGAAGCTCTTGCACAGCTCAGGATGATTGGCCGAGCAATGATAGCACTCGCGGTTGTTCTCCATGACGAGCTTCCAGTTGCCCCGCTCGACGATCGTCGTCTCATGCGCAACCTTCGTTTCGGTCAAGCGGTGCGGCGCGAAATAAGGTTCCATCATTTTGCGGAAGGGAGTGAAATCCGGGGGCCTCTCCGCGAGGCAGACGAACAAATATCCAGCCGCGCTCTCGCACGCGACGGTTTTCAGCCCATAGGCCGACTTGTCGAAACCCTCGGCGACCTGGCGAGCGAACAGAAGGCGTCCGTCAAGATCGTAGCTCCATTGGTGATAGGGGCAGACGAGCCGCACGGCCGCGCCCTTCTCGGCCGCGCAGATGCGGCTGCCGCGATGCCGACAGGTGTTGTGAAACGCGCGGATCGTTCCCTTGAGATCGCGAACCAGGAGCACCGGATAGTCGCCGATCTGGACGGTCAAGAAGGAGCCGGGCTTGTCGAGCTCGCAATCGTGGCCGACGAACAGCCAGTCCTTGTACCAGATCATCTCCATGTCGAGCCGGAAGTAGGCGGGGTCGACGTAGAAGGGCTGCGGGAGAGTGAAGCCGTCGCGACGTGCTCTGAGCCGTCCCAGCATATCGTTGCGCGCGTCCATGGATACCGTCCTCGACCAGGAAGGTTAACGCGCGGGGGATGATTCCAAACGCCGACGCGCTTGGCTCACCATCAAACCGAGAACCGCGATCCGTCGAGAACAATTCGGAGCTTGGCGTATCTGATTTCTAGCGGCGTTCCGCTTCACGCGGGCGAGGCGCCTCGCCTGCGCTCATGCTCGAACGAGCTTCGCTTCGATCGTCGGCGAACGCCTCAGCGTCTGCAGCACGACGCAATAGCGCTCGGTCAGCTTCAAAAGAGTGTCGAGCTGGTCCTGCGGCGCTTCGGTGTCCAGTTCAAACTTGAGCCTTATGTCGGTGAAGCCGACAGGCGCCTGCTTGTCGACGCCGAGCGTGCCGCGAAAATCGAGATCGCCTTCCGCCACGACCTGGCCCGAGCGTAACTCGATCCCCATTGACGTCGCCACCGCCTTCAACGTTACGCCGGCACAGGCGACCAGCGCCTCGAGCAGCATGTCGCCGGAGCAGAGCTCGGCGCCGCTTCCTCCGGTCGCCGGATGAAGTCCGGCGACCGCGAGCGCCCGTCCCGTCTCGACCTTGCAGGCGATTGTCGCGGAATCGAGCGCGCCATTGGCTTTGAGCGTGACCAGCCCTGCCTTGTCATCGCCGCGGTAGCGTTCCTTGAGCGGCGCCTGGATAGCGCGCAGTTCGTCGCCGTTCATGTTGTGCGTGTCCTCCCAAATCCGTTCAAGCCGAAAAGTCATGCGGGCGGCGCGGCTGCAACCCCTACCAGAGGGCGCGAGTGCAGTCGTCATCGCGAGGAGGCCGAAGGCCGACGCGGCGATCCAGGGATGAAACGAAACGCCCTACGATCCCTGGATTGCTTCGTCGCTTCGCTCCTCGCAATGACGATTCGCCCCTTTCACCCGCCCCCGGGACCTTTCCAATCGAACCGGAGCGGCGCTTCGCGGAACGCGAACCGGTCGAGATGCGAGGAGACCACGCCTTTCATGCGCTCGACCGCTTCGCTCTCCTCGCCTTCGATCGTGACCTGCAGCGCATCCGCGCGCGCGTCGAACGTGGCCACCGCGGCCGGAAACTTGACCACGCCTTTTTGCTCCGAAAGGTCGACCTCCAGCTTGTGGCTCCAATGCTTACAGAGCTGCTGCATGTATTTGGCGCCGTTGGCGGTGGGAACGCTGGCCTTGGCGATTGGCATGCTTCGTCTTTCGCTGTTCAATGCGGCTTGGCGCACCAAGTTGCGCGGCGACGGCCGCGTGGCGACGATCAAGCGTGGGGCGTTTGCCCGCGATTTAACCCGAAACCCGTGTCCGACTCAACGGCGACCCTCGGGAGCGAGGGCGACGCAAGTCTGCTTGTCGCCGCCTCCCGGCCGGGATAACGCTTGATGATGACCCGCGTGGGCTTCTTCTCCGGCTCGTTCGATCCGATGACCAATGGCCATCTGGACGTGATCGAGCATGCGGCGGCGCTATGCGACAGGCTGGTCGTTGGCGTCGGCTCCAATCCCAACAAGGCCGCCTTATTCACGGTCAAGGAGCGGCTGAAACTGATCCGCGAGGCGGCCGCGCCGATCTTGGCCAAGGCGCAATGCGAACTCGCAGTCGTCGAATTCACCGGCCTCGCCATCGAGGCCGCGCGCAAAGCAGGCGCGACGCTGATCTTCCGAGGCCTGCGCGACGGAACCGATTTCGACTATGAGATGCAGATGGCGGGCATGAACGGCGCCATGGCGCCCGAACTGCGTACCGTCTTTCTGCCCGCTTCCTCGCCGGTGAGGCCGATCACAGCGACCTTGGTGCGGCAGATCGCCTCGATGGGCGGAGACGCCTCTCCCTTTGCGCCCCCCAACGTCGTCAAGGCGCTGAAGGCGAAGTTCGCCGGGGCGTCATAGGACGCTGCCCCTGTTCCTGCTGCTTCCTCAGCCGCGCCAAGCCACTTGCGGATGTCGCGCTCGAGCCGAGGCATGGCCTAGCCTGGCCTGGGCAGCAGTCCTCCCGTTAGGCTGTTTCTGTCAAAACGCGACCTTCTCTTGCGCTTGGCGGCTCGTTGAAGATCACCTCGCAGACGCGTAAGCGATCGTCTTGGTAGATCTGCCGGAGATCCGGCAGCGCCTGATCGCCAGCGAGTGTGATTTCACTGACCCGGTCAAGCAAGTTGATTTCGCTATCGGTGATCTCGGTTGTGGGTTTCGGCATCGCTCCCCACACGTCCCAGGGCAGCATCTCCATTCGATTGAGAGCGGCCAAATCGCGGATGAGGTTTTGGGCAACCCACCACAACCCCTGCTCGTTGATAAAAGAGAGGCCGAAGAGGTTGGGATCGGCTTCGCCGTTGCGGCACCGCCGCCACGCGTCGCCAGCAAGGATGAAGCCGTTGCGCGGAACGTCGAGCGGGTCAAAACCTGGCTTGAAGGTCTTGCGTTGTACAGCATCAAGCTGCGCGTCAACGAGGATCCAACGATTCTCTGCGGCGTTCCAGTACTCGCCAACCCAATGATCTTCGAATCTGCCCGGGTTGAAGTAGGCGCCGAACCCACATCGGGCCCTTGCCGGCACGCCCTGCTCGCGCAGGACGCCACAGAACATCGTCGCAAAGTGCCGACAGACGGCCGGCATCCGTTGCTCGGGCTCGCGGGCCTCAGTTAGCGGGCGATCGCTTCGCGCCCGTATCTGCGACAACATTGCGGCGACCGGGCGCACATTGGCGAGGTCTCTTGCTTCTTCCGAGAGATTGATATCGTACAGCCACGGCGCAAGATCGCGGTGGATCAGTGTTCCTTGAATTGCGCTGCATGCTGCGGCGATGTCGCCCGGCACCGGGGCGAGCATTGCCGAGCAGGCGCCAGGCGCTGTCATGGGTCCGTGGTTTCTATAGTACTCCTGCGCGGCTTCCATAAGCAGTTCCTCCTTAACTGACCGGGCTAGCCCTGGGCCTCGACGGGGAGGGGGACGCCCGTCTCACTCCTGCCCCCGCTCCTCCCGCAGCCGCGCCCAGTACTCGAGCCGTTTCCTGATCTCACGCTCGAAGCCGCGCTCGACTGGCTCATAGAGCGTCTGGCGGCGGACCTTCTCCGGCCAGTAGTTCTGGCCGCTGAACGCGTCGGGCGCGTTGTGATCGTATTGATAATCGGCACCGTAGCCCTCGCGCTTCATGAGCCGCGTCGGGGCGTTGAGGATGGTCTTGGGCGGCGCGGTCGAGCCATACTCTTTCGCGAGCGCCTGCGCGGCGCCAAACGCCTTGTAGACCGCGTTCGATTTCGGCGCGGTCGCGACATAGACCACGGCTTGAGCGATCGCGAGTTCGCCCTCGGGACTGCCAAGGAAGTCGTAGGCGTCTTTGGCGGCGTTCGCTGCGACCAGCGCCTGCGGATCGGCGAGGCCGATATCCTCTGACGCCATGCGCACGACGCGCCGTGCAATAAACAGAGGGTCCTCGCCGGCGTCGAACATGCGCGCGAGATAATAGAGCGCCGCGTCCGGATCGGAGCCGCGCACGCACTTATGCAGGGCCGAGATCAGATTGTAATGGCCGTCCTGGGCCTTGTCGTAGATCGGCGCGCGCCGTTGCACGACTTCGACGAGGCGCGTGGCGTCCAGCATCTCGTCCGGACGCGCGGCGCGCCAGACTTCCTCGGCGAGAGTGAGCAGCGCGCGGCCGTCGCCGTCGGCCATGCCGATCAGCGCCTCGCGCGCTGGCGGATCGAGCGGCAAGGGCTTGGACAAGAGGTGCTCGGCGCGCTTGAGCAGCGCTTCGAGAGCGTCGGGCCCAAGCGGGCGAAAGACGAGCACGCGGGCGCGCGACAACAGCGACGCGTTGAGCTCGAACGAAGGATTTTCGGTCGTCGCGCCGATCAGCGTGATCGAGCCGTCCTCCATCACGGGCAAGAAGGAATCCTGCTGCGCACGGTTGAAGCGATGGATCTCGTCGACGAATAGGAGTGTCCCCTGCCCTTGGGCACGGCGCGTGCGCGCGGCCTCGAAGATCTTCTTCAATTCCGCGACGCCGGTATGGATCGCCGACAGCTGCACGAATGTGTCGTCGCGGGCCGCGCCGACGAGGCGCGCGACCGTGGTCTTGCCGCTGCCCGGCGGTCCCCAGAAGATCATCGAACCCAGCGAGGGCGCCGCAAGCAGACGCGTCAGCGCTCCATCCGGACCAGTCAGATGCTCCTGGCCCGAAACCTCGGCGAGGGTCGTAGGTCGGAGCCGTTCGGCGAGCGGCGCCGGCGGCGGCTCAGGCTTCGGACTCATGCCGTCGAGAAGGCTCATGCAGGTTTGTCCCGCGCCGGCGGCCCGCTGTCCAGCGCGACCGTAGCCGCGCTCCATAGCCCATCGTCAGTCGGGCGTTCTTCCGAACGCCCTTTGGAGCGGGGACGCGGTCGCGGTCGCGACCGCGTCCGCGTCTACAGGAGCGCGTCATGCGCCTGCTTGCCGATAGCTCGCGGGTCGCCCATTGTGGGCCTCCCCGTCAAACCTGTGAGCCTTCGATGAGTTCCTTCGGCCTTTCCTATGCCCCATCCGAGACGCTCGGCTTTGTTCCGGAAAAGCTCGAGCGGCTGACCGCAATCATGGCCCGCCAGGTCGAGGAGAAAAAAGCTCCCGGCGTCTCCATGCTGATCGCCCGCCACGGCAAGATCGCTTACCGGGAATTGGTCGGCGCATTGCGGCCCGGCGGCCCGCAAATGACGGACGACGCGATCTTCCGCATCTATTCGATGACCAAGCCGATTGTTTCAGTCGCAGCGATGATGCTGGTGGAGGAGGGGCGGCTCCTCATCAGCGATCCCGTCTCGAAATACATCCCCGCCTTCGCGAACATGAAAGTCGGCGTCGTCAATGGCGACAAGCTCGACCTTGCACTGCTGAAGCGACCAATCACCGTCCAGGACCTCATGCGCCACACGTCCGGGCTGACTTATGGCTTTACCGGGGCGTCTCCAGTCCAGAAGGCGATCAAGGCGGCGAACGTCGTCAATCCGGATCGGTCTTTGGCCGAAAACGTCGAGACAATGGCGGGGCTTCCGCTCATGCATCAGCCGGGCGAGGTCTGGGAGTACAGCGTGTCCACCGACGTGCTCGGACGCGTGATCGAGGTCATCGAAGGCGCTCGGCTCGGCGAAGTGTTGCAGGCGCGCATTTTCGAGCCCCTCGAAATGAGAGACACCGCATTTTTCACCCCCGAATCGAAGGTCGCCCGGCGCGCCGATCCATTCTCATTCGAGTTCATGACGGCGGCCGGGGTCGACACGCGCGAGTCGACCTCGCCGCCTAAATTTGAGTCAGGCGGCGGCGGCCTCATGTCGACGCTCGCCAACTACACCCGCTTCGCCGCGATGCTCAGCGCCGGCGGCACGATCGATGGCGTTCGCATCCTCAGTTCCCAGACGCTCAGGTTCATGGCCAGCGATCACCTGGACGCCAAAGTCGACAGAAGCCACTTTCTACTCTGGCCCGGCCACGGTTTCGGCCTTGGTTTCGCGGTGCGCACCGATCCCGGAAAGGCGCCAACAGCCGGCAGCGTCGGCGAGTTCTTTTGGGGCGGGATGATGGGCACGGCGTTCTGGGTGTCGCCGCGCGACTCCCTGTTCGCCATCATCATGGTTCAGACGCCGGAATACCGCGCATATTTCCGCGAATTGTTCCGGAACCTCGTCAACGCCGCGATCGCCTGAGGGCGTTGCTCGTTCACCACACGCCGGTGTTGGCCATCGACGCCCACGGTTCGGCCGCCGGCAGCGAGCCGCCCTTCTGGATGAGTTCGATCGAAATGTTGTCGGGCGTGCGGATGAAAGCCATGTGGCCGTCGCGCGGCGGCCGGTTGATGGTTACCCCGGCCGCCTTGAGCTTGGCGCAGGCCGCATATATGTCATCGACGCGATAGGCGAGGTGGCCGAAATTGCGCCCGCCTGCGTATTCCTCTGGATCCCAATTGTAGGTGAGCTCGACCAGCGGCGCCTGGTTGTTCTTCGCCTGCTCGGCGTCGCCGGGCGCGGCGAGAAAGACCAATGTGTAACGACCCTTCTCGTTGTCGACACGTCGCGTCTCGACAAAACCCATGAGGTCGAAAAATGCGACCGTCGCCTTGATGTCGGTCACACGGATCATCGTATGCAAATATTCCATGGGCTCCTCGTCGAGTTTGCTTCGTTCCTGGCTTCGGAGCATAACGCCTCCGGCCTCAAGGGGAAGCCCCCGGACATGGACGACTCGCTTTGGGAAAGAAGCCGCCGGCCGAGGACCACTCGACGCTGAAGCAGCGCGCGGCGGGGGCCTCAATCGTCGCGAGCACAATCCTGGCCGCGCTCAAGCTCGCAGCGGGCATCGCTTCCGGCTCGCTCGCGCTTCTCTCGGAAGGCGCGCATAACACAATCGACATTGGCGCAAGCGCGCTCACGCTCTTCGCCGTCCGCGAGGCCGACAAACCCGCCGACGCCGATCATCCGTTCGGCCACGCAAAAATCGAGGCGGTGGCGGCGCTGGCCGAAACCGGCCTTCTCGCTGCGCTCTCGATCGGCGTCGCGATCCAGGCGATCGAGCGCATCCGTGGCGGCGACGCTACGGTCGACGTGAGTGCTTTCGCGATCGGCGTGATCCTGTTCTCGATCGCGGTCGACCTCGTGCGCTGGCGGGCGCTGACCTATGCGGCGCGCGCGACCTCGAGCCACGCTCTCAGCGCCGACGCGCTGCATTATTCGAGCGATCTCGTTGCCTCTGTGCTGGTCCTTCTGGGGCTCGCGGCCACGCGGGCGGGATACGCCCATGCCGATGCGCTGGCGGCGATCGGGGTCGCCGGCTTCATCGCCGTCGCCGGCTATCGCCTTGGCCGCGCGACAATCGACGCGCTCGTCGACCGCGCGCCCGGGGGGCTGACCGACGCGATCCGCGGCTTGGTCACGCACAACACAAGCGTCGCGGGGATCGAGGCGATCCGGCTCAGACCAAGCGGCGCCAAGATCGTCGGCGATGTCGTCGTCTCGGTGTCGCGCACCCTGCCGCTGGAACGCGTCGCGGCGGTCAAGGCCGACCTTCAGACTCGGATTGCGCGACGGTGGCCTGAGGCCGAATTAACCATCACCGCCAACCCGCTCAAGCTCGACGACGAGACGATCCTCGAGCGCGTGCTGGTGATCGCGGCGCGCCGAGGGCTGCCGGTGCACCATGTCACCATTCAGGATATCGAAGGGCGCAAGACCGTCGCCCTCGATCTCGAAGTCGACGGCGCAATGACGCTCGGCGACGCCCATCGGCTTGCCTCGGAGCTCGAGGACGCGATCGCCGGGGAAATCGGCGAGGGGGTCGAAGTCGAGACCCACATCGAACCGGCCGAGCCGGAAGCCCGGGGTCAACTGGCCGAGCCCGATCTCGTTCGTCGCATCAAAGCTTCGCTCGCCGCAACGGCTGCGGCGCACGGGCGCCTGCGCGACATCCACAATGTTCGGGTGCGCGAGACCTCTGGCGGCGTCGTCGTCTTGTTTCACTGCCGCGTCGATGCCGAGACCCCGGTCGAGACCGTCCACGACGCGGTCGATGCGCTCGAGCGTTCGGTGCGGAAGGCATTTCCGGAGGCGCGTCGAGTTGTGGGGCATGCCGAGCCGGCAGGGACGGACAGCGGGCAATGAGGTCCAATGCGGCATTTCCCGCTCACACCTCAGCGTACTTGAGCGGCGACCCAAGCGGCGTAATCATGGTCCCCCGGCTCTCCGATCGATGAGCCCGCTGGAGCCTCTATGGCCGATTCGCAATTGACGGGTAACGCTTCGTCCCGAACGTCGGTTTCGACCTCGGATCGACTGAGCCGATGGGTCTATCCGATCCTCCGCATCGCTTTCCTTGTCTTCGTCGCCTGGTTGATTTGGTACACGGCCGGACACTGGGACCGCTGGACGGGCGCCGCGCGTTTCGAATCGACGGACGACGCTTTCGTCGCCGGCGACGTGACCCCGCTCTCCGCGCGGGTGTCCGGATATATCACCGAAATGCCGGTCAATGATTTCCAGACCATTCGCAAGGGCGATTTGATCGCCGTCATTGATCCGTCCGACTACCAGGCCCAACTTGACCTGGCTCAAGCTAATCTCGCCGCGGCCGAGGCCACGCTCGCCAATCTCGAGAACCAGCGCAGCATCCAGCAGTCGCTTGTCCGGGAGGCTGAGGCGACGATCGACGCGACCGAGGCCGACCTGCTGCGCTTCCAGCTCGAGGATCAGCGCCAGCGCAACCTATTCAAGACCGGGATCGCCGGCACCCAACAGCTGGTCGAGCAGGCCGACGCCAACGCGAAGAAAACGATCGCCCAGCGGCGCCTGAACGAAGCGCAGCTCGACCAGCAGAAGGCGGCGCTGGCGGCGATCGACATTCAGGAGAAGCAGCTTCGCGCCCAGATTCACGCGGCGGAAGCACAGGTCGCGCTCGCCTCGGACAATCTGCGCTATACGCGAATTCTGTCGCCCGCCGACGGCCTCGTGGGTCAGCGGCAAGTGCGCCTTGGCCAATTCGTCAATGTCGGCACGCAAGTGATCGCCGTCCTTCCACTGCCGAACATCTGGACGCTGGCGAACTTCAAGGAGACGCAGATGACCAACATCCGTGTCGGCCAGCCGGCCCGGGTGACTGTTGACGCCTTTCCCGATCTCAAGCTCACTGGACACGTGGACTCTTGGTCACCGGGAACAGGCAGCACCTTCGCGCTGCTTCCGCCCGACAACGCGACCGGGAACTTCACCAAGGTGGTCCAGCGCGTGCCCGTAAAGATCGTGCTCGACAGCAACCCTTCGCTTGGCGCGCTGGTGAGGCCCGGTATGTCGGTCGAAGCCACGATCGATACCGGCGCGGGTCCTGCGCAGAGCGGCGGAGCGGCGACGAGCGACGCGGCGCCCAAACCGTGACCGCAGTCCCCGCCCCGATCGCCTCGGCAGCCGTTGCGGTCCGCGCCCCGGCGCCGATCACCTCAGCCGGCGCCGCCACCCATGCAGCGGGGTGGATTCCACCGCGGCTCAGCGCCGATTCGCTCAGGCCCTACGTTGGCATCCTGGGCGTTCTGATCGGTGCGATCCTGTCATTCGTCGGCAGCCGCATCACGACCTTTG